>Ga0114129_10000178_pt1 | contig 70458 bp, 71 predicted proteins | sample RhiMetdeltSRZDD1_FD_80071 | JGI IMG/M metagenome (GOLD analysis project Ga0114129, IMG submission 80071) | Populus rhizosphere microbial communities from Tennessee, USA - Rhizosphere MetaG P. deltoides SRZDD1 (version 2) (version 2) | ecosystem: Host-associated > Plants > Roots > Rhizosphere >...
CAGGCGCGCGATTTCCGCCATCTCGGGCTCCTTCATCCCGCGCGTGGTGACGGCGGGCGTACCGACGCGGATGCCGCTCGTGACCATCGGGCTCTTCGTCTCGAACGGGATCGTGTTCTTGTTGACGGTGATCCACGCGCGATCCAGCGCCTCCTGCGCGTCCTTGCCCGTGACGCCGCGTGACGAGAGATCGACGAGCAGCAGGTGGGTGTCGGTGCCGCCGCTCACCAGCCGGAAGCCGCGCGCTTGTATGGCCTCGGCCAGTGCCTTGGCGTTGCGGACGATCTGCTGCTGATAGGCGCGCCAGGCCGGCGTCAGCGCCTCGCGGAAGGCGACGGCCTTGGCCGCGATCACGTGCATCAGCGGTCCGCCCTGCACGCCCGGCATGACCGTTTTGTCGAGCGCCTGCGCGTGCGCGGCGCCGCATAAGACCATGCCGCCGCGCGGACCGCGCAGCGTCTTATGCGTCGTAGAGGTGACGAAGTCGGCGATGCCGATAGGTGTCGGATGCAGACCGGCCGCTACCAGTCCTGCCGGGTGCGCTATATCGGCCATCAGCGCGGCTCCGGTCTCCTTTGCGATCTCGCCGAACGGCTTGAAGTCGATGGCGCGCGGAAAGGCCGAGCCGCCCGCGATGATCAGCTTCGGGCGGTGCTGCTTGGCCAGGTCGCGCACCTGGTCGAGGTCGATGCGCTCGGTGTCCTTGCGCACGCCATAGGCGACGATCGAGTAGAACTTGCCGGAGTAGTTCACGGGGCTGCCGGCGGTGAGATGGCCGCCGTGCGAGAGGTTCGGCCCGAGCACCGTGTCGCCGGGCTTGAGGAGTGTGAAGTACACCGCCATGTTCGCCTGCGCGCCGGAGTGCGGCTGCACGTTCGCGTGCTCGGCGCCGAACAGCTCCTTGGCTCGCGCGATGGCCAGGTCCTCGACGACGTCGACGACCTCGCAGCCGCCGTAGTAGCGCCGCCCCGGGTAGCCCTCGGCGTACTTGTTGGTCAGCACCGAGCCCGCCGCCTCGAGCACCGCCTCGGACACGAAATTCTCGGACGCGATCAGCTCGAGATTGCGGTGCTGACGCTGGGCTTCCTCGCGGAGGGCTTTGGCGATTTCGGGATCGACGTCAGCGAGCCGCGGCATCGATGGCCTGCTCTTTCCGGAGCGCGTCGAGCCGCGCGAGCTTGTCGATGCGGCGCTCGTGGCGGCCGCCCTCGAACGGCGTCGCCAGCCACGTCTGCACCAGCTCCAGCGCGCGCCCCGGCGCGGTCAAGCGCGCGCCGAGCGTCAGGACGTTGGCGTCGTTGTGCTGGCGCGAGAGCCGTGCGACGTCCGCGTCCTGCGCGGCGACCGCGCGCACGCCGGCGACTTTGTTGGCCGCCATCGCCATGCCGACACCGGAGCCACAAACCAGCACGCCGCGCTCGGCCTCGCCGGAGCCGACCGACTCCGCGACGGCCGCGGCATAGTCCGGATAGTCGACGGACTCGGTGGAATGCGTGCCGTGATCGATGACGCGGTGGCCGTCGGCGGCGAGCCACGTCTTGAGTCGTTCTTTGAGGCTGTAGCCAGCGTGATCCGAACCGATGGCGATGATCGCCATAGGCGAACCATACCGATTGTGGCCCGCGCCGTCAAGGTCCCCTATATCTCGGGGAAGCGGGGACAGTCACGAGACGGCGGCCGCGCTGGCCGCCGGAAACGCGAAGGTCTCGAGCGCGGCGCCGTCGGCGCCCGCAGCGACCAGGCGGTCCAGGTCCAGCGCGGTCTCGGCCGCGCGGATCTCGTCGAGCGTCGCGCGCGTAGCGGGATGCCGCGGTGTGAACAGCGTGCAGCAGTCTTGATCGGGCTCGATGGAGATTTCGAACGTGCCGATCTGCTGCGCGGTCGCGGTGATCTCGAGCTTGTCCATGCCGATCAGGGGCCGCAGCACCGGCAAGGCGGCCGCCTCGTCGATGCAGGCGATGTTGTCGAGCGTCTGCGACGCCACCTGTCCCAGGCTCTCCCCCGTCGTCAGGGCAAGGGCGCCGGCGCGGCGCGCGAGCTCCTGCGCGATCCGCAGCATGAGCCGGCGATACACGAGCACGCGCAGCGGCGGCGGCACGCTCAGCACGACCTCGCGCTGGATCTCGCCGAAGGGCACCTGGTGCAGCCGCGAGGCGTACTGCCACGCCGTCAGGCGCTCGACGAGCGCGCGCGCCTTCGCCTGCGACGTTGCCGGCAAGTACGGCACGCTGTGAAAGTGCACGAACAGCACCCGGCAGCCGCGCTTCATCATGCGCCACGCCGCCACCGGTGAGTCGATACCGCCCGAGAGCAGCGCCGCCACCGTGCCGGAGACGCCGACGGGCAGGCCGCCCGGCCCCTCGGCGCGCTCGAACGAGATGTAGGTCTCGGCCGGCAGCACCTCGACGAGGATCTCCTGCGCGGCGTGCTCCAGGTCCACGCGCGTGCGCATGCGCTCGAGCACGAAGGCGCCGAGGGCGCGGTTGAGCTCCACGCTCGTCATCGGGTACGTCTTGAACGCACGCCGCGCGGTGATGCGGAACGAGGGAAAGGCGCGGCCCTCGAGCAGTCGCTCGAGCAGCGCCTTCATCGCCGGCAGCGTGGACGGCGTGCGATACGCGAGGGTTACGCTCGCCACTCCGAACACGCCTGCGACGCGGTCGCGCGCCGCCTCGGGTGCTCCGTGGCCCTCGAGATCGACGAGAATGCGGCCCGACAGCTGCTCGATCGCGGCGGGTCCGGTATCGGCGAGCGCGCGCTCGACGTTGCGCCGCAGGTGACGCAGGAACAAGGGGCGGTTGCCGCGCTTGAGGCTGATCTCGTGGTAGTGCACCACGAGCACCGGCCGCAGTCTCACCATCGGCCGATCTCGGCGGCGAGCGCCCGCGCGCGCGCGAGCTCGTCCGGCGTGTTGACGTTCATGAACACGACGTCGGGCGCACGGTGGCGCGCGACGGCGTCGGCGTCGATCTCGAGGACGCGCACGTCGGGAAAGAACCCCACGATCTTCAGCCGGCCTGCGCGCAGCCGCGCCTCCATTGGCGCCAGACACGCTTTCGCGTAGAGCGCGTGCATCGTCTCGTACTGGCCGCCGACGCGCGGGATCACCACGTCGGCCTCCCCCGCCCGCGCGAGCACGAGCCGCGTGACGTCGGGATGCAGGAAGGGCATGTCGCAGGCGACGTTGAACACGGCGTCGCCGCCGGCGGCGGCGAGGCCGGTGAAGATGCCGCCGAGCGCGCCGCCGTCGGGATAGCGGTCGCCCACCATCGGGAGATCCAGAAACGCATAGCGCTCCGGCGTGTTGGTCACTACCAGCAGCTCGTCAAGCACGGCGGCAAGCGCGTCGACCACGCGCTCGACGATGCGCTTGCCACCGAGCTCGAGCAACGCCTTCGGCTCGCCGCCCATGCGCGTGCTGCGCCCGCCGGCCTGGATCACACCGGTGATCTTCACAGGCTCAGTCTAACGGCTCCCTGGCGGATGACACGCGGCGGGTCGACGGTGACGTCGACGACGGTCGACGGCGCGCCGCCAAGCGTCGCTCCGCCGTCGAGGACCAGATCGAGCGCGCCGGAGAAGTACGCGAGCACGGCGTCGGCGGTCGTCGGCGGCGCCACGCCGGTCGGATTGGCGCTGGGCGCGGTCACCGGCGCACCGAGATGCGAGACCAGCGCGCGTGGAACCGGGTGGTCGGGCACACGCACGCCGATCGTTCCCGTTCCCGCAGTGAGCTCCTGCGGAATCTGCGGCGCGGCGCGAAAGACGAGCGTGAGCGGCCCGGGCCAGTGACGCGCCATCAGCGCCTCCGCACGCTCGGGAACGTCCTCGACGACATGTCGCAGGCCGGCGGCCGAGTCGATCAGGACGAGCAGCGGCATCGACGCCGGCCGCCCTTTGATATCGAACACGCGCCGCACAGCCCTCGCGTCGAGCGCGGCGGCGCCGAGCCCATAGAACGTCTCGGTGGGAAACGCGACGAGACCCCCGCGCGCCAGGACGCGCGCGGCCTCGCGTACCGCGCGATCGTCGGGGGCGACGGGGTCGACGCGCACGACCTCCGTCGCCACGCGGGTCAGCCGCGCGACTTCAGCTTGTCGGCGACGCGTCGCGCGCGGTCCTCGACCTCGGCGGCGAGCTTCGCGCGATACGCCGCCAGGCGCTTGCGCAGCGCCGCATCGCCGACCGAGAGGATCTGCGCGGCGAGGATCGCGGCATTGGCGGCGCCCCAGCTGCCGATCGCCACCGTCGCCACCGGGACGCCCTTGGGCATCTGCACGATCGAGAGCAGCGCGTCCATCCCGCCGAGCGGCGTCGCGGCGATCGGCACACCGATCACGGGTAGCGCGCTGGACGCCGCCAGCACGCCGGGCAGCGCGGCGGCGCCGCCGGCGGCGGCGATCAGCACGCCGAGGCCGCGCGCCTCCGCGGTGGAGGCGTATTCCTCGGTCTTCTTCGGCGTGCGATGCGCGGACGCGACGACGACCTCGCTGCCGACCTCGAGCGTGTCGAGCACCTTGACCGCGTCGAGCATCACCTCGAGATCGGAGTCGCTGCCCAGCACGACGCCCACGCGGATCGGATTGGTCACGCCGGTCTCCTACGCGGCGACGGCCTTGCGTCGCCCGATGTCCTTGCGGAAATGCATGCCCTCGAACCGAATGCGGCCCACCGCCTCGTACGCGCGCTCGATGGCGCCGGCCACGTCGGCGGCGACGGCGGTGACGCCGAGCACGCGACCGCCGGCCGTGACGAGGCGCCCCTCCCGTACGGCCGTCCCGGCGTGAAAGACCTCCACACCGGGCAGCGAGGCGGCCTCATCGACGCCGCTGATCGGCAGCCCGATCGTGTACGCGCCGGGGTAGCCGCCCGAGGCCATCGCCACGCAGACGGCCGCGCGCGAGGGCGGCGGCACGTCGGGAACGGGCGCCCCGAGCGCGATCGCGCTCAGCAGCGGCAGCAGGTCGCCCTCCATCGCCGCGATGATGGCCTGGCATTCCGGGTCGCCGAAGCGGCAGTTGAACTCGATGACCTTCGGCCCCTCGCGCGTCAGCATCAGCTGCACGAACAGCACGCCGGAGTACGGCGCGCCCTCCATCGTCAGCGCCGTCACCGTTGGGCGGACGATCGTCGCCATCACGCGCGCCTGCATCGCCGCGTCGAAGCTCGCCACCGGTGAGAATGCGCCCATGCCGCCGGTGTTCGGCCCGCGGTCGCCGTCGAAGACCGCTTTGTGGTCCTGCGCGGCGGCCAGCGGTGTCACCTCCCGACCGCTCACCAATACGAAGAACGAGACCTCCTCGCCGACGAGGAACTCCTCGATGACGACGGTGGCACCCGAGGCGCCGAACTGGCGGCGTTCCATGCAGGCGGCGATCGCGTCATCGGCCTGGGCCAGGGACGCGCAGACGATGGCGCCCTTGCCGGCGGCCAGGCCGTCGGTCTTGACTACGAGCGGCACGCCGAGATCGCGCGCGAACCGCCGCGCGCGCTCCGCGTCCGTGAACGTCTCGAAGCGCGCCGTCGGAATCGCGTGCCGCGCCATCAGGGGCTTGGCGAAGGCCTTGGAGCCCTCGATCGCAGCCGCGCGGGCGCCAGGACCGAAGACGGCAAACCCCGCGGCGCGCAGCCGGTCGCCCAGGCCGGCCACCAGCGGCACCTCCGGGCCGACGACGACGAGCTCGGGCCGTTCTTTGTCGGCCAGTCGCACGATGCCCTCGTGGTCGTCGACGCTCACCGCCGCGCACGCGGCGTGCCGCGCGATGCCGGGATTGCCGGGTGCCGCCACCAGTCGCGTCAGCTGCGGACTCTGCGCGAGCTTCCAGCAGAGCGCGTGCTCACGTCCGCCACCGCCGACGACGAGAACGTTCACTCGCTGCCCTCCCCGTGCGTCTCGATCACTTCCAGGTGGGCGCGCGCGATCTTCGCCCACGGGCTGCCGGCGTCGAGCTCCAGGTACCGCTGCCAGTGCCGCACGGCCTCGTCGCCGCGCCCGGAGCGCGCGAGGGCGCCGGCGAGGTTGAAGTGCGCATCGGCATAGTCCGGCGAGACGTCGAGCGCGCGGCGATAGCAGCGAATCGCGCCGTCGACGTCTCCGCTGTCCTCATTGAGCGAGCCGAGGTTGTACGCGGCCTCCGCGCAGTCCGCGGCCTCGCGGAGGGCGCGGTCGTACGCGACGCGCGCGTCGTCGTAGCGGCCCATGCGGTGCAGCAGCAGCCCGAGGTTGTTCCAGGCCGCGGCGTACGTGGGGTCGATGGCGACGACGCGCCGGTACGCGTCGACGGCGTCGTCCCACTGCGAGGGATCGGCGTCCCACTCGCTGGCGCGCTCGAACCACGTCTCGGCCTGCTCGGCGGGCGGCGCCAGCGGGCGCACGAGACCGGTGACGAGCGTCGCCTCGGCGGTCTTCTCCAGATTGCCGGCGTCGAGATCGAGCACGGTCTGGCCCGTACGCGGATCGAAGCGCACGCGCTCGGATTCCACCAGCACGCGGCCGCCGTCGAGCACCAGGCGCATCTCGGCCAGGGGCTGCCGCACCTCGGGGTCGCGCCGTCGAAGCGCGTCGAGCGCCTGTCGTATCTGCCGCACCGAGGCTCCCGAGTCGAGCAGCGCGGTGGCCGCGCGCAGGGCAAGCAGCTCCCGGAAGGTGTAGCGCAGCGCGTGGAGCAGGTTCAGGCGCTTGAGCTGCGCCGCGCGTTTCGGCGTGAGCGTGAGAATGCGCGTGAGCTCGCGCAGGCCGTAGATGCGCTCGGTCATGACGCGCTCCCCGTCGGTCGGCTCAGTGGCGGAAGTGGCGGATACCCGTGAACACCATGGCCATCCCGCGCTCGTCCGCGGCGGCGATGACCTCCGCATCGCGCAGGGACCCCCCGGGCTGGATCGCGGCGGTCGCGCCGGCGCCGGCCACGACGTCGAGGCCATCGCGGAACGGAAAGAAGGCGTCGGACGCGCACACCGTGCCGTCGGTGGACAGGCCGACCTCGCCCGCGCGCATGACGGCCAGCCGCGCGGAGTCGACGCGGTTCATTTGCCCGGCGCCGACACCGATCACCTGCTCCGCCGTCGTCAGCACGATCGCGTTGGACTTGACGTGCTTGCCCACGCGCCAGGCGAAGCGCAGCGCGCGCATCTCCGCCTCCGTCGGCGCCCGCCGCGTGACGACCTTGAGCGCGGCCGGATCGAGATCGGTCTGGTCGATATGCTGCGCCAGCAGCCCGCCGAGCACGCTGCGAAACTCCGGCAGCCGGCCGGGCGGCGCCTGACGATCGCAGGGCACCTCGAAGACACGGCACTTCTTCTTGGTGCGCTGCAGCTCCTCCAGCGCATCCGGCGCGTACGACGGCGCGAACAGGATCTCGACGAAAATGCCCGCGAGCGCCTGCACCACCGCCATGTCGAGCGTGCGGTTGACGCCGACGATGCCGCCATAGATCGAGACCGGATCCGACGCCTTGGCGCGCGTCATCGCCGTGCCGACGTCCGGGCCAAGCGCGGCGCCGCACGGATTGGTGTGCTTGATCACGACGGCGGCGGGCTCATCGAACTCGAGCAGCAGCCCCAGCGCCGCCGAGAAATCCAGGACGTTGTTGTAGCCGAGCTCCGGACCATGCAGCGGCTTGGCGGCCGCCAGGCCGATCGCGGGCGCGCCCGCGAGGCGATAGAACGCCGCCGCCTGGTGCGGATTCTCGCCGTACTTCAGCGCCGCGGCGCGCTCGCCTTCCAGCCTCAGCGATTGGGGGAATTCGGCTCCCGGCGTCGCAGTGCCGGTGAGATAGCTTGCGATCGCGCGGTCGTACTCCGCCGTCCGCGCGAACGCCTCGCGCGCGAGACGCCGGCGCGTGGCGTCGGAGAGCACTCCGTCGCTGCGCTTGAGCTCGTCCAGCACTGCCGAGTACTGCGAGGGGTCGGTGACCACGGCGACCGCGGCGTGGTTCTTGGCCGCCGCGCGGATCATCGTCGGGCCGCCGACATCGATCTGCTCGATCGCCTCGGCGGTGGTGACTCCTGCGCGCGCGACCGTCTGCTCGAACGGGTAGAGCGCGACGATGACGAGGTCGATCGGCGGAATGCCGTGACGCTCCAGCGCGGCCAGATGTTCGGGGACGTCGCGGCGGGCGAGGATCCCGCCGTGGATTTTCGGGTGCAGCGTCTTCACGCGTCCGTCCATCATCTCGGGAAAGCCGGTGACGTCGGAGACGTCGCGCACGGCGACGCCCGACTCGCGCAGCAGCTTCGCGGTGCCGCCCGTCGACAGGATCTCGATGCCGAAGCCCGTCAGGCCTTTCGCCAGCTCGACCACGCCGGTCTTGTCGTGGACGGACACGAGCGCGCGCCGAATCTTCATCGTCCCTCCTTGCCACGGTCCTTGACGCTCACGCGGCGCCCGACGACCTCCAGTCGTCCCTCGGCGAACAGCCGAACGGCCGCGGGATACAGCCGGTGCTCCTCGGCCAGGATGCGTGCCGACAGCGTCTCTTCGGTGTCGCTGGGCAGGACCGGAACAGCCGCCTGCAGGACGATCGGGCCGCTGTCCAGGCCTTCGTCGACGAAATGCACGGTGGCGCCCGCAACCTTCGCGCCGTGCTCGAGCGCCTGCCGCTGCGCGTGCAGCCCCGGAAATGCCGGGAGCAGCGAGGGATGGATGTTGAGCGCGCGGCCGGCGAAAGCGTCGGTGTAGACGCGCGAGAGGATGCGCATGAAGCCGGCGTTGCAGACGAGCCCGACCTGGCGGCGGTCGAGCTCGCGCACCAGCGCCGCATCGAATTCCTCACGCGAGACGAAATCCTTGGGATTCAACCACAGCGCCTCGACACCGGCGGCACGCGCGCGGTCCAGCGCCGGCGCTTTTTCGCGATCGGAGATCACGACAACCACGCGCGCGGGGAAGTCCGGTGCCGCGGACGCGTCGAGCAGCGCCTGGAGGTTGCTGCCACGACCCGAGACGAGGACCGCCACGTGAAGCCGCGAGGGATTCACGCGGCGTCACGCCTCCGCGAAGGCGCATGCGTATGCAGGCCGCAGATGTGACAGCGTCCGACCGGGCGCATGATCGTCGAGTCGCGCGGGAAGACCTGCGCCATGCTCCAGTCCAGCGAAACTTGAAGTTGCTTGCGGAAGCCGACGAGCTTCAGCAGGTGCAGCGCGTTCCAGAACAGCCACGCGAAGTAGCCCGAGAACCGCAGCCCGAGCACCTCCACCACCGCGTCGCGCTCCCCGAGCGAGACCAGCATGCCCTGAGGCGCGAACTGAATGGTGCCGAGCGGCCGGCCCGCGAGCTCTGCGACGATGTTGTCGGCGGCCAGGCGCGCCTGCGCGAGCGCCGCGGGAATGATCGGGATGGACGCCTCGGCGTTGTCCTCGATCGTCACCGCATCGCCGCCGCCGTAGACGTCGGGATGCATCTTGAGCTGCATCGTCGGCCGCGTCACCAGCCGCCCCAGACGATCACGCTCGGCGTCGATGTGCGCCAGCGCGGGATGGCCCGTCACCCCGGCGGCCCACACGGTCATGCCGACGGGGATCTGCTCGCTGCCGCCGACCTCGACGGCGCCCGCCAGCACGCGAGTCACGCGTGTGCCGGTGCGGACCTCGATGCCCTCGCGCCCGAGCTTCCGCCGCGCGCGCTCGGCCAGCGTCGGATGCACGCCGCGTAAGATTTCCCGGCCCGCCTCGATGAGGAGCAACCGATAGTCCCCGGGATCGATGCCGCGATAGCGCGGCACGATGTAGCTGTGAAAGAAGTCCTGCAGCTCGGCGATGAGCTCCACGCCGGTGTATCCGCCGCCGACGACGCAGACCGTCAGCATCCGGCGGCGGACGGCGGGATCGGGCTCGTGGTCGGCGTGCTCGGCCGCGTCCAGGATGTGATCGCGCAGCCCGATCCCGTCCTCGAGCCATTTGTAGCCGAGCGCGTGCTCCTCCACGCCCGGCACGCCGAAGCTCGGCACGGTACTGCCCATCGTGATCACGAGGCGGTCGTAGGGCTCGACACCCTCGGCCATGATCACGCGGCGGCCGGCAAAGTCGATGTCGGTGACCGTGTCGCGCCGGAAGCGGAAGCGGCGGGAGCCGCGGATGTCGCGGATCGGCTGCACGATGTGGCGCGGCTCGACCATCGAGGACGCGACCTGGGGCAAGAGCGGCGTGAACAGCAGGTAGTTGCGATCGCTGATCAGCAAGATTTCGACATCGCCGCGCCGCCGCAGCCGCCGCTCGAGGACGCGCACGGCTTCCATGCCCGCGAACCCGCCGCCGAGAACGACGATGCGCATCAGCGCGTGACCTCGACGCCGCGCGCGCCCGCCACGATCTCGCCAATGGCCGTCACCATCTCCCCCGCCGTCGTAAGCACCTCGCGCGCGCGATCCGCCTCCGCGGCGCGGACGATGACCACGTAGCCCACGCCGAGATTGAACGCGCGCAGCATCTCCTCGTCACTGACCCGGCCCGCTTCGCGCAGCGTCGCGAAAACGTCCGGCTCGCGCCACGCCGAGCGCCGAAGCACCGCGCGGCAGCCGTCGGGCAGCACACGCGGGACGTTGCCCGTGAGGCCGCCGCCGGTGATGTTGGCCATCGCCGACACGGGTACCGCCGCGAGCAGCGCCTTCACCGCCGCCGCATAGATTCGCGTCGGCTCGAGGAGGACATCGCCGACGCTGCGTCCCGTCCCGGGCAACGGCGCATCCACGCTCAGTCCCAGCACGTCGAACACGATGCGGCGCGCGAGGCTATACCCGTTGCTGTGCAACCCCGAGGAGGCCAGGCCCAGCACGACGTCGCCGGGCTTCACGGCGGCGCCGTCCACGATGCGCTCCCGCTCGACGATCCCGACGGCGAAGCCAGCGAGATCGTACTCGCCGGGCGCATACAGATCGGGCAGCTCCGCCGTCTCGCCGCCGATCAGCGCGCAGCCGGCGCGCCGGCAACCCTCGGCGACGCCGCGCACCAGTGCCTCGACGCGTGCGGGCTCGAGCTTGCCGATGCCGATGTAGTCGAGGAAGTAGAGCGGCTCCGCGCCGTGCACGAGCAGGTCGTTGACGCCCATGGCGACGAGGTCGATCCCCACCGTGTCGTGCCGGTCCGCGAGAAAGGCGACCTTGAGCTTGCTGCCGACGCCGTCGGTCGACGACACGAGCACCGGCTCGCGATACCCGCTCGGCACACGGACGAACCCGGCGAAAGCCCCGATGCCGCCGAGAACCTCGGGCCGGAGCGTGGCCTTCGCGAGCGGTGCAATGCGCCGGACCGCCTCGTCGCCGGCTTCGATGTCGACTCCGGCGTCACGATACGTGAGCGGCTTCATCGCCTCAGACGTCGAAGAGGTGCAGCTGCGGCGTGGGATCGGGCTCGATGCCGACCTTGTAGGCGCCGGTGAAGCACGCGTGGCAGAAGCTGGCGGGATCGCTGCCGGTCGCCTTGAGCATGCCGTCGAGCGAAAGATAGCCGAGCGAGTCCGCGCCGAGATAGCGGCAGATCTCGTCGACCTGGTGACTCGACGCGATCAGCTCCTTGCGCGTCGGCGTGTCGATGCCGTAGTAGCACGGCCACTGGATCGGCGGCGACGAGATGCGCATGTGCACTTCGCGCGCGCCGGCGTTGCGCAGCATGCGAACGATCTTGCGGCTGGTGGTGCCGCGCACGATCGAGTCGTCGACGACCACCACGCGCTTGCCCTGCAGCATCTCGGGCATCGGGTTGAGCTTCACCTTCACGCCGAAGTGCCGGATGCCCTGCTTGGGCTCGATGAACGTCCGGCCCACGTAGTGGTTGCGGATCAGTCCCATCTCGTACGGCGTCCCCGACTCCTCCGAATACCCGAGCGCGGCGCTGGTGCCCGAGTCCGGCACGGGGATGACGATGTCGGCCTGCACGGGATGCTCGCGCGCCAGCTGATGCCCCATCGCCTTGCGCACGGTGTGGACGTTGCGGCCCCACAGCGCGGAGTCCGGCCGCGCGAAGTAGACGTACTCGAATACGCACGCGAGCTTCTCGCCGGGCGGGAAGGCCCGTACCGAGCGCGGGCCGTCGTCGTCGATCACCAGAATCTCGCCGGGCTCGACGTCGCGCTCGAGCTTGGCCTCCATGAGATCCAGCGCGCACGTCTCCGAGGCGACCACCCACGCGTCCTCCAGCCGGCCCAGCGTCAGCGGCCGGAAGCCGTAGGGATCGCGGATCGCGTACATCGCGTCGGGCGTCAGCACCAGCAGCGAATAGGCGCCCTTGACCTGCGCCAGCGCGTGGCGGAGCTGCTCTTCGAGCGTGCCCGACGGCGCGCGCGCGAGCAGGTGCAGGATCACCTCGGTGTCCGACGTCGACTGAAAGATCGCGCCGTCGCGCTCCATATCCTTGCGGAGCGTGTCGGCGTTCGTCAGGTTGCCGTTGTGCGCGATGGAGATCGGACCGCGCGCGGTGTTCGCGGTGATCGGCTGCGCGTTCTTGAGGTTGGACGAGCCCGCCGTCGAGTAGCGCACGTGGCCGATCGCGCGGTGTCCGGGCAATCGCCGCAGCCGCTCGGGATGGAAGACGTCGGCCACCCATCCCATCGCCTTCTCGGTGTGGAAGGCGTGGCCGTCGGTGGCCGCGATCCCCGCCGACTCCTGGCCGCGGTGCTGGAGCGCGTAGAGGCCGAGGTAGGTGACGTTCGCGGCCTCTGGATGGTTCCAGATGCCGAACAGCCCGCACTCGTCGTGGAACCGGTCGTCGTCACGCCATGTGGCGCTCAAAGCCGCTCCTCCACGCGTGTTCGATGCGATCCACAGCCACATCCACCAGCACGCCGCGCTCGACGCGCACGCTCAGCCGCTCACCGCCCGTCATGCCGATCCACCGCCACGGGATTGCCGACTCCGCCATCAGCGCCTCGAACTCGCGCTGTCGTGCCGGCTCGACCGTCACGAGCACCCGTGAGGGTCCTTCGCCGAACAACGTCTCGTCGAGGCGCCGCCCCGTCGGCAGAGTCACCTCACAGCCGATCCCGGCGGTCCCGGTCGCGCGTGTGCCCGTCACACAACTCTCCGCCAGGGCCACCGCGAGTCCGCCCTCCGCACAATCGAGCGCCGCCGTCACCAATCCGGCCCCGACCGCGGCGCGCACCGCCGCTTGCACACGACGCTCGAGCTCGAGATCCAGGGGCGCGAGCCGTCCCGCCACGCGAGCGTGCAGCGCCCACAAATACTCCGATCCGCCGAGGCTCACCGCGTCGGGACCGAGCAGCGCGATCCGCTGCCCCGCGCCCTTGAACCACTGCGTCGCCAGCCGGCCTGCGTCCTCGAGCACGCCCACCACACCCACGATGGGCGTCGGAAGGATGGCCTGGCCGGAGGTCTCATTGTAGAAGGAAACGTTGCCGCCGACCACCGGGACCTCGAGCGCGCGGCACGCCTCGGCGATGCCGTCGATCGCTTCCGCGAATTGCCACAGGATTTCGGGCCTCTCCGGCGAGCCGAAGTTCATGCAATCGGTGACGCCGAGTGGCCGGCCGCCCGCGCACGATACGTTGCGCGCCGCCTCGCACACGGCCATGGCCGCGCCGCGGCGCGGATCGAGTACGACCTGGCGTCCGTTGCCATCGGTCGAGATGGCGATTGCCCGCCGCGTCCCCTTGATGCGCAGGACGGCGGCGTCCGACCCGGGCAGCACGAGCGTGTTCGTCCCGACCTGCTGGTCGTACTGGCGGTACGCCCATTCCTTTGAGGCGATCGTCGGCGTGCCCATGAGTCGTACGAGCGTCTCGCCGTAGTCTTTCGGCTCCGGAAGCGACAGCGGCTCGAACGCGTGACGCTCCGCGAGCCACGACGGCGGCGTGTGCGGCTTTTCGTATCGCGGTCCGTCGGCCAGCGCGTCCACCGGCACGCGGGCGACTTCTTCGCCGTGATGGCGCACGACGAGCTCCGCGCCCGCCGTGACCTCGCCAATCTTCACCGCGTCCAGCTCCCATTTGGCGAAGGCCTGGCGCAGCTCTTCCTCGCGTCCTCTGGCGCCGACGAGGAGCATCCGCTCTTGTGATTCGGAGAGCAGCAGCTCGTACGGCGTCATCTCCGTTTCGCGCTGCGGGACCGCCGAGAGCTCGACGTCCATGCCGGTGCCGCTGCGCGCGGGCATCTCGGAGGTGCAGCAGGCGAGCCCTGCCGCGCCCATGTCCTGAATGCCGACGACGGCGCCCGTGGCCATCGCCTCCAGACACGCCTCGAGCAGCAGCTTCTCGGTGAACGGGTCGCCAACCTGCACCGTCGGTCGCTTGCTCTCCGACTCGTCGTCGAAGGTCGCCGACGCCATCGTCGCGCCGTGGATACCGTCGCGACCGGTCTTGTTGCCGACGTAGAAGACCGGGTTACCGACGCCGTCCGCCCGCGCGCGGAAAATCCGGTCGGCGCGCACGAGGCCGACGCACATGACGTTCACGAGCGGATTGCCCGCGTACTCCGGCGCGAAGACGATCTCCCCGCCGACGGTCGGGCAGCCGAAGCAGTTGCCGTACCACGAGATGCCGGAGACGACGCCGTTGATCAGCTGCCGCGTCTTTGGATCGGCGGGATCGCCGAAACGCAGCGAGTCGAGGATCGCGATCGGGCGCGCGCCCATCGTGAAGATGTCGCGCAGGATGCCGCCGACCCCCGTCGCCGCTCCCTGGAATGGCTCGATGAAGGACGGATGGTTGTGGCTCTCCATCTTGAAGACCACCGCCCAGCCGTCGCCGATGTCCACGGCGCCCGCGTTCTCGCCCGGTCCCTGCAACAGGTGCGGCGCCCGCGTGGGCAGGCGCGAGAGGAAGATGCGCGAATGCTTGTAGGCGCAGTGCTCCGACCATAGCGCCGAGAACAGGCCGAGCTCGGTATAGGAGGGTTCGCGACCGAGCCGCTGGATGATGCGATCGTATTCGTCGGCCGTGAGGCCAAGGCCCCGCGCGAGGTCGAGAGTGACCTTCGGCTCAGTCCCGGCCAAACAACCTCCGGCTCAGCGCTTGAGGAACGTGCCGTCCTCGACCAGCGTGCCGAGGAGCGACTGGAACAGCAACAGCCCGTCGGTGCCGCCCATCGCCGTCTCCGCCGCACGCTCGGGGTGCGGCATGAGCCCCAGCACAGTGCCGGTTTCATTCACGATGCCTGCGATGTTCTCCACCGAGCCGTTCGGATTGGCGGCCTTCACCACCTGCCCGTCGGTCGTCGCGTACCGGAACACGATGCCGTGGCGTGCCTTCAGAGCCGCAAGCGTCGGCGGGTCGGCGTAGTACTTTCCCTCGCCGTGCGAGATCGGCATCGTGAGGACCTGCCCGGAACGCAGCCCACGCGTGAACGGCGTGTCGACGTTCTCAACGAGGAGATGTGTGGACTGGCAGCGGTACTGCAGACATTCGTTGCGCATCAGCACGCCGGGCAGCAAGCCCGCTTCGCAGAGGATCTGGAAGCCGTTGCACGAGCCGAGCACGTACCCGCCCTGGGCCACGAAGTCGCGCAGCGCTTCGACCACTGGCGACTTGCCGGCCACCGCGCCGGCGCGAAGGTAATCGCCGTAGGAGAACCCACCGGGGAGCACGACGCAGTCCAGGTCGGCGAGATTGCGGTCGCGGTGCCACACGTACTTCACGGGCTGCCGGATCACTTCCGAGATCACATAGTGGAAGTCGCAGTCGCTCCAGGTGCCCGGAAACACCACGACGCCGAATCTCATGAGCTCGTTGGTCTCCTCTCGCGGCGCGCGCCGCGTCTCACGACGGCGGCGGACGTCGTCATCTTACCGGAGCGCCTCTCGGGGGGCAAGGCGCTCGCCCTCGACGGCTTCGATCGCGTAGTCCTCGAGGATGGTATTGGCGAGTAGTTTCCGACACATCTCGTCCACGCGCTGCCGCGCGGCCGCGGGCGTGGCGGCATCCACGTCGACATCGATCAGCTTGCCGACCCGGAGCTCGCGCGCGTCCCCGAAGCCGAGCCCCGCCAGGGCCCGCTGCACGGCCGCGCCCTGGACGTCCAGGATCCCGGGCTTGAGCCGAATCAGCACCCTCAGCTTCATTGGCGCGCCGGCTCCCCGACCAGGCGGCGGTACACCTCCTGGTAGGCGTCCTCGACTCCGCCCAGATCGCGGCGGAACCGGTCCTTGTCGAGCTTCTCCCGGGTGGCGCGGTCCCAGAGCCGGCAGGTGTCGGGCGAGATCTCGTCGCCGAGGTAGAGCTTGCGGCCGGCGCGGCCGAACTCGAGCTTGAAGTCGACCAGGATGAGGTCGCGCTTGAGCATGTGCGGGCGCAGGACAGAATTGATCTTCAGCGCCATGCGCTTCATCCACGCCAGCTCCGCCGGGGTACCCAGCGCCATCATCCGTACGTGATCGTCATTGATCATCGGATCGCCGAGCGGGTCGGACTTGTAGTAGAGCTCAACGATCGGCTGCTTGATCGGCGTGCCCTCTTCCAGGCCGGTGCGCTTGGCGAGGCTGCCCGCGACGACGTTGCGCACGATCGTCTCGATCTTGATGATGTCCAGGCGGCGGCACAGCATCTCGCGATCCGAGAGCGTGCGGATGTAGTGCGTCGGCACGGCGGCCTTGGCCAGCCGCTCGAAGAGTGTTGCCGACATGCGGTTGTTCACCACGCCCTTGCCGACGATCGTCCCCTTCTTGAGCGCGTTGAAGGCGGTGGCGTCGTCCTTGAAGTACTGGATGACGAGGCTCGGATCGCTGGTGGCGTAGACGATCTTCGCCTTGCCTTCGTAGAGCTTGGCCTGTTGCTCGACGTCGATGCTGGCTGGCTGGCGCTTCACTCGAATCCTCCCCGGGGCTCAGGCGAGTCCCGCGCGGCGAAAAACGGCGTTGACGTTTCGCAAATACCACAACGGATCGAAGCACGCCTTGAGATCGGCCGGCGCCAGGTGCTCGGTCACCGCGGGATCCGCCGCGAGCAGCTCGTAGAACGAGCGCCGCTCGCGCCAGGCCCGCATCGAATTCTTCTGGACCAGCTCGTACGCCTTCTGCCGTGCGAGCCCGGCGTCGGTCAGCTTCAAGAGCACGCGCTGCGAGTAGATGAGCCCGTACGAGCGCTCGAGGTTTTCCGCCATGCGCGCCGGATCGACTTCGAGGCCCTCGATGATGAACGCGGTGAGGTCGAGGATGTAGTCGAGCGCGATGGTCGCGTCCGGCAGCACGATGCGCTCCACGGATGAATGACTGATGTCGCGCTCGTGCCACAGGGCGACGTTCTCCAGCGCGGCCGTCGCATGGCCGCGCAGCAGACGCGCCAGGCCGCAGATGCGCTCGGCGAGCTCGGGGTTGCGCTTGTGCGGCATGGCGCTCGAGCCCTTCTGCCCCTCGCCGAACGGCTCCTGGGCCTCCAGCACTTCCGTCCGCTGCAGGCCCCGGATTTCGAGCGCGATCTTCTCGAGCGAGGCCGCGACGATGGCCAGCGTCGACATCGCCTCGGCGTGGCGGTCGCGCTGAACGATCTGCGTGGAGACGGGCTCGACGCCGAGACCGAGATCGCGGCACACCTCTTCCTCGACTTCAGGCTCGACGTGCGCGAACTGGCCCACCGCGCCGGAAAGCTTGCCGACGGCGACGGTCTCGCGAGCCCGCCGCAAGCGCTCGAGGTTCCGTCCCGCCTCGACATACCAGACGGCCACCTTGAGGCCGAAGCTCGTCGGCTCGGCGTGCACGCCGTGCGTGCGCCCCACGATCAGCGTGTCCTTGTGCTTCACCGCAAGCGCGCCGAGCGCCCGCCGCAGCCGCTCCTGTCCCTGCAGCAGGAGATCGAGGGCGTCGCGAAGCTGCAGCGCGGTGGCGGTGTCCCACACGTCGTTGGTGGTGAGGCCGATGTGCACGAAGCGCGAGTCGTCGCCGAGTTGCTCTTCGAGACTCGTCAGCAGCGCGATCATCTCGTGCTTGACGCGCTGCTGGATGGTGAGAATGCGTTCGATGTCGACGCGCAGCGCGCGAATCCGGGGCATGACGTCGGCAGGAATGCGGCCGCGGCGCGCGTACGCCTCGCACGCCGCGATCTCCACCCGGAGCCACGCCTGGTACTTCGCGGCCTCGCTCCAGAGACCTCCCATGGCGGGCCGGGTGTACCGCTCGATCACGCCGTCACCTTACCGGAAAAGCTCACGGATTGGTAGGGGGCGGCCCGCGAGCCACTACAGACAGCGGTCGAGCCGTTCGTTGCCCGCCGAACACGGCGCACGCTATGGTGAATTCGCGTGCTCCTGCGGTCCCGCTCCTGGCCGCACGCGGGCCCCAACACCCGGCGTTGGGAACATTTTTCGCGAGGGCCACTCATGCGCAGCCGCGTTCGTTCGTTCGCGTGGGTTATCGTGTCGGCTCTCGTCGTGGCGGGCTGCGGCGGAACGGACGCCGCCAAGCGTGGTGTCGAGGAGTTCCGGTCACGCGCCGCGCAGCGCTCGTACGCCGAGATCTATCGCGCCGGCGCCGCGGAGCTGCGGCAGGGCACGACGGAAGAGCAGTTCGCGCGATTCATGACGGCGGTCGACCGCAAGCTCGGTGCGTGGCAGTCGGCTGAGGAGCCCGCCTGGAATGTGATGCGCGGGACGGCCGGTCATCTGGTGCGGCTGACCTACCAGTCCCAGTTCGAGCGCGGCGGCGCGAACGAGCAGTTTCTGTGGCGCGTCGACCACGGCGAAGCGATCCTGCTCGGCTACCACGTGAACTCGCCGCTGCTGGCCGCACAGTAGTGGCGTGACTCTTCGCAAAGATCGACCTCAGCATCGACTCGCGTAGGATAGTCGCGTGCCCTGGATCTCCGCGTTGACGCGCATGCCGTGGCGCCTGCTCGTCGAACATGCTCCCGCGATCGTCGATACCGCGCGCCGGTTCTACGCTGGCTCGCTCTACCGGCGCACTCGGTACGCGCCCGGCGAGCGACCGACCGACAGTCTCGAATCGCTTCGGCGCGCCATCGAGCAGCTGGAAGCGCGGGAGCTGCAGCAGACGGCGCTCATCGAGCAGATCGCCAAGCAGGTGCAGGACGTGACGACGGCGCTCGAGGTGCTGCGTGCGCGCGTGCGGTGGTCGTTGGCTGGTGCGGCGGTGGCGGTCGCCGTGGCGCTCGCGACCGCGCTCTTCCTGGGACGCTGAGCGGCTAGTTCCTCAGCTCCGCGGGCAGATTGCGCCGGTCGAGCGGGCCCAGCGTGGTGAGCGCCAGCTGGTCCTCGTCCAGCAGCTCCGCCACGAGCGCCTGCACCTCGTCGTGCTTCACCCGGTCGATGGCGCCGAGCATCTGATCGAGCGTGAGGAACGAGCCGAAGTGCAGCTCGTGCTTGGCCAGGCGGTTCATCCGGCTCGATGTGGACTCGAGCGACAACATCAGGCTGCCCTTGAGGTGCTCTTTCGCGCGCTTGAGCTCGTCCGCCGTCACGCCCTGCTTCTTGGCGTCGCGCAGCTCTTTGAGGGTGGACTTCAGCATCTTGCTGAAGTTCGGCGGATCGGTCGCCGCATAGACGTAGAGCGTGCCCGTGTCCGCGTACGACTGAATCCCGGAGTGGATCGAGTACACGAGCCCCTGACGCTCGCGGACTTCCTGGAAGAGCCGCGACGACATGCTGCCGCCGATCACGTCGTTGAGCAGGAACAGCGCGTAGCGCTCCGGCGCCGAGTGGTGCAGCCCCGGAAACCCGATCACGACGTGCACCTGCTCCAGCGTCTTGTGAACCAGGTTGACGCCGGGAATGATGCGCGCCGGCTGCTGCACCCGGGGCGTCGGCTCATGCGTGAAGCCGTTGAAGCCGGCGCCGAACAGCTCCACCACGCGGTCGTGCGTGACGTTGCCGGCGACCGCGATGATGATCCGAGGCGGCACGTACTCTGCGCCGAAGTACGTGGACACCGCATCGCGTCCGAAGCTCTCCACGAGCTCGCGCGTGCCGAGAATCGGCTTGCCCAGCGGGTGGTTCGCCCAGATCTGTGCGGCGAACAGGTCGTGGATCACGTCGTCCGGCGTGTCCTCGACCATCTTGATCTCTTGCAGCACGACGGATTTCTCGCGCTCGAGCTCCTCGGGGTCGAACAGCGGCCGTAGCAGGATGTCGGTCAAGAGATCGACGGCCAGCGGCAGGTGCTCGTCGAGCACCTGGACGTAGAAGCAGGTGTGCTCCTTCGTTGTGAAAGCATCCATCTGACCGCCGACCGAGTCCATCTCGCGCGCGATGGCCTCGGCCGACCGTGTGGCCGTCCCCTTGAAGACGAGATGCTCGATGAGGTGCGACATCCCGCCCCGGCCATCGACCTCATGGCGTGAGCCAGTCTCGACCCAGACTCCGACGGCGACCGACCGAACGTGAGGCATCCGCTCGGTGATGACCCTGATCCCGTTCGGCAGGACGCTCTTGCGGTAGTCTTCGGTCACGTGCTCAGGCCCTGGGTGGATTGGCCGCGTTGGGGTTCTTGATCTTTTCTTTGTCGGCCAGCGCGGGCTGCTCGCGGAGCGCGATCTTCCGCGAGAGCCGCATCTTGCCGTTGCCGTCGATCTCGATCACCTTCACGAGCACCTCGTCGCCCTCGGTCAGCACGTCCTGGACCGCGCGGATCCGGCTCTCCGCGATCTGCGAGATGTGCAAGAGCCCCTCGGTGTTCGGAATGACCTCGACGAAGGCGCCGAACTCGACGATCTTCTTGACCTTCCCGAGGTAGATCCGGTCCAGCTCGACCTCGCGGCAGATGTCCTGGATGATGCCGACGGCCTTCTGCACGGCGGCGCTGTCGGGGGCGAACACCGTGACGCGGCCGTCGTCCTCGACGTCGATCTTGGTGCCCGTTTGCTCCTGGATGCCGCGGATGACCTTGCCGCCGGGGCCGATGATCTCGCGGATCTTCTCGGGCCGGATCTTGATGGTCACGAAGCGCGGAGCGTAGGGCGACAGCTCGGGCCGCGGCTTCTCGAGCGCCTCGCGCATCTTCGCCAGCACGACCATGCGCGCCTCGCGCGCATTCTGCAGCGCCGTGCGCATGACTTCGATCGACACGCCCTTGATCTTGATGTCCATTTGCAGCGCGGTCACGCCGCGCTCGGTGCCGGCCACCTTGAAGTCCATGTCGCCGAAGTGGTCCTCGGCGCCCATGATGTCGGTGAGGATTCCGTAGCGGTCGCCCTCTTTGATCAGCCCCATCGCGATGCCGGCGACGTGGCTCTTCAGCGGGACGCCGGCGTCCATCAGCGCCAGCGAGGCGCCGCAGACCGTCGCCATCGACGACGAGCCGTTGGACTCGAGAATGTCCGAGACCACGCGGATCGTGTACGGAAACTCTTCCTTCGTCGGCAGGATCGCCTCGACGGCACGCTCGGCCAGCGCACCGTGGCCGATGTCGCGTCTCGACGGCGAGCCGAAACGCCGTACTTCGCCGACCGAGAACGACGGGAAGTTGTAGTGGAGCAGGAAGTGGCGGTACGACTCGCCTTCCAGCGCCTCGACCTTCTGCTCGTCGCTCTTGGTGCCGAGCGTGGCGGACACGAGCGCCTGGGTCTCGCCGCGGGTGAACAGAGACGAGCCGTGGGCGCGCGGGAGGTAACCGGTCTCGATGGTGATCGGCCGGATCTCGTTCGGCTTGCGGCCGTCAAGCCGCAGATGCTGGTCGACGATCATGCGACGCAGCTCGGCCGACTCTGCCGCCTCGAAGGCCGTTCGCGCCTGCGCCTTCTTCGACTCGTCGGCGCCAAGGGCGGCCCACACCTCTTCGAACACGTGATTCACTGCGGCCGCGCGAGCGTGCTTGTCTGGCGTGCTCAGCGCGTCAGCCAGCTTGGCCTTCGCCAGCTCGCGCACGCGGGCCTCGATGGCGGGATCGCGCCCGGCGTTGGGATCAAACGCCCAGCGCGGCTTGGCCGCGGGCCCGGTGAGCTCACGCTGCGCCTTCGCGAGGCGCCTGCAGTGGTCGTGACCGAAGGCGATCGCCTCCAGCATCGTTTCCTCGGGGACTTCCTTCGCGCCTGCTTCCACCATCAGCACCGCGTCCTCGCTGCCCGCGATCACGAGCTCGAGACTCGAGGCGTTGCGCTGCTCCGTGGTGGGATTGACGATGAAACGGCCGTCGATCTGACCCACCCGCACCGCGCCGACCGGCCCGTCGAACGGAATTCCGGACAGGCACAGCGCCGCGGACGCGCCGTTGATGGCGAGCACGTCGGGATCGTTCTCCTGGTCGCCCGAGACGACGAGGCAGATGACCTGGACCTCGTTCGTGAAGCCCTCGGGGAACAGCGGCCGGATCGGTCGGTCGATGAGCCGGGACGTCAGCGTCTCCTTCTTCACGGGGGCGCCTTCGCGCTTGAAGTAGCCGCCGGGGATGCGGCCGCCGGCGTAGGCACGCTCCCGGTATTCCACGGTCAGGGGAAAGAAGTCTTGCCCCTCGCGGGCGCTCTTCGACGCCACGCACGTGGCGAGCACCATGCTGCCGCCGTAGCGGACGACGACCGCGCCGTCGGCCTGCTTGGCGACCTTGCCTGTCTCGAGCGACAGGGGCTGGCCGTTGATATCGAGTGAAACGGTGTGAGCCTGATTCATGTGAGCGCTTGTCCTCGCGATTCTGCCGGATCCCGGCGAACGCTTTGGGCCCCCGGGTTCATTCCGACCGAGGACCAGCCATGCACTGCAATACGAGCGGAAGCTATCGGCGGATCCCGAGCTTGTCGATGATCGTCCGGTACCGCCCCGTGTCCTTGTCCTTGAGATATTCCAGCAGCCCCCGCCGCTTCCCGATGAGCATTAGCAAGCCCCGCCGCGAGTGATGGTCCTTCGCGTGGCTCTTGAAATGCTCGGTCAGTCCGTTGATGCGCTCTGTTAGGAGCGCGATCTGAACCTCGGGCGAACCGGTGTCGCCTTCATGCGTCTTGAACTGCTCGATCAAGCTCTTCTTGCGGTCGACAGTCAGCGGCATCGGGGGGCCTCCAATCGCCTCGTCCCAGAGATAACTCCCCAGGGCGGGTTCCAAAAAACCTTTGTATCGTCTACAGATAGGCGACACTCTATCACGGCGAGCATTCGAAGTAAAGGAATCGGGTCAGAGACGCTTTCGGGCCGTGTCGACGTCGTCGGCGATCTGAGCTCGGAGCGCATCGACGCTCGGGAATCGCCGCTCCTCCCTGATCCGAGACGTGAACGTCAGCCGAATGGTCTGACCGTACAGGTCGCCCGCGAAATCGAGGAGATAAGCCTCGACCGCCAGCGTGTCCCCACCGAAGGTGGGGCGCACCCCAATGTTGACCACGGCGCGATGGGCTTGCCCGGCAACCTCGGCCCCGCAAGCATAGACCCCCGGGGCGAGGAGCACAGGACGGTCGGGCGCGACGTTGGCGGTGGGAAAGCCAAGCGTCCGGCCGCGCCCTGCCCCGGGCACGACCTTGCCCGGCAACGTGTACGGCCGGCCGAGCATCCGTTCTGCGCTCGCGAGATCGCCGCGCCCGAGCGCCGCCCGGATCGCCGTCGAGGACACCGGCACACCGTCGACGCTCAAGGGCTCGATCACGTCCACGCTGAAGCCGAGCCGTCCACCGAGGTCACGCAGCAGTGCCGCATCGCCCCGCGCGCCGCGGCCGAACCGGTGATTGAAGCCGACGACGACCTGTCGCGCCGCGAGCCGCTCGACGAGGACGTCCTTCACGAACGCCTCCGGCTCGATGGCGGCGACCTCCCGCGTAAATGTGAGCACCACCGTGCCATCGACGCCGCAGCCCGCAATGAGGTCAAGCCGCTCCTCGAGCGTCGTAATCGCCTGCGGCGCCCGATCGGGCTGCAGCACCTCCAATGGGTTCGGCTCGAACGTGCACACGAGCGCCGAGGCGCCGGTGGCGCGGGCGTGCGCCACCGCGGCGCCGAGAATCGCGCGATGGCCGACGTGGACGCCGTCGAAGACACCCAACGCGACCGCGCTCGGCCGGCGCTCAGGCGGGACGGACGGAAGACCCCGGATGATCCGCATGCACGAGTCTCACGGGCTGCACGCTGCCACCCGTCACCGCCGTCTCGCCCACCCCGAGCAGGACACCGCTGCCGTCATACACGCGCGCGAGCGCGGCCGTCGCTATCGGTGGGCTGACGTCGGCTGGCTGGCCGTGCACGAAGCGCCGCGCGCCGGCGGCGTCGAGGCGGGCGGCCGGAAGGTGCGCGAGCGCCGCGTCGAGCGGCCGCAGTCGCGCCCAGAGCGTCGCCGGCGGCGCGTCCTCCAGCTCGCGCCAGGCCAGCGCGTCCGCCAGCGTGAACGGTCCCACGCGCGTGCGCCGCAGTCGCTCGACGGCCGCGCCGAACCCGAGCGCGGCGCCAACGTCGGCGGCGAGCACGCGCACGTACATCCCCTTGCCGCAGACGATGCGCAGCGTCGCTCGCGTGTCGGCCAATGCCTGCACGTCGATCGCGGCGACGCTGACCTCGCGCGGCTCGCGCTCGACCTCGACGCCCTCGCGGGCGAGTTGGTAGAGGCGGCGGCCTTCGTGGTGGACCGCCGAGTACATCGGCGGCACCTGACGCACACGGCCGACGAAGCCGCGACACACCGCCTCGACCCGATCGCGTGTGAGACCGATGACCGGGCTCTCGGACAGCACGCGGCCCTCGAGATCGTGCGTGTCGGTCGTTACTCCGAAGCGGATGGTGGCGACGTACTCCTTGTCCTGGTCCATCAGGTAGGGCGTGAGCTTGGTGCCCTCGCCGACAAGCAGCGGCAGCACGCCCGTCGCAGCGGGATCGAGCGTCCCAGCGTGACCGATACGCCGCACGCCTAGGCGCTTGCGCGCCAGCGCGACGGCGTCGAAGGACGTCGCCCCGGCGGTCTTGTCGAGAACGAGGATGCCCGACGACGACGCCGTCATCGCGGCGCGGCGAGCGCCGCGCTGACCGCTTCGAGCATCCGGCGCGTCACCGCATCGAGCGGCCCGCTGATGGTGCAGCCGGCGGCGCTGCGGTGGCCGCCGCCGCCGAACGCCGCCGCGATCCGGTTGACGTCGACGTCGCCCTTGCCGCGCAGGCTGACCTTCACGCGGCCGCCGCCGAGCTCGCGCAGCAGGCAGGCGACCCTCACGCTGCCGATCGAGCGCGGATAGTTCACGAGCTCCTCCGACTCGATGAAGCGCTCCGGCACGGCGCCAGCCGGCAGCGCGAGCCACGCCACGCGGCCGTCCTCGCTGACGCGTACGCGTGCGAGCGATTCGCCGAGCAGGCGCAGCGCATCGGGGGCGCGCCGCTCGTAGAGCGCGGAGGAGACCACGTCGGGCCGGGCGCCGGCCTCGGTGAGCGCGGCGGCGATCCGAAATGTCTCCGGCGTGACGTTGGAGTAACGAAACGAGCCCGTGTCCGTGTGCAGCGCGGTGAACAGATTCGTCGCGATGGACGACGTCAGCGGCGCGCGGAGCGCCGTCAGCAGCCGATAGACCATCTCGCCCGTCGCGGCCGCGTCGACGTCGATCCAGTCGACGGTGCCGTAGCGGCGGTTGTCGGGATGGTGGTCGATGTTGACGATCATCGGCGACGCGCGCTTGGCCGCGTCGATCAGCCCCTCGGTACGGTCGGGGTTCGGACAGTCGGTCAGGACGGCGAGATCGAAGGCGCCCCCGAGCGTTTCGAGGACCTGGTAGCGCTCGACGCCGGGCAGAAAGGACAGCGCGCCGGGCGCCGGATGCGGACCTCCGGAGACGACCGACCAGCCGCGCGCCTGCAGCGCCTCGGCGATCGCCAGCAGCGTCCCCAGCACGTCCGCGTCGGGATGGACGTGGCCGAGCATGAGCGCGCGGCCCGGCGCGCGCTCGAATGCCTTCACGACCTCGGCGGGAACGCGCGCGGCGTCAGGAGCCAGAGGCGCGCACCTGCTTGAGGATGGACTGGATCTTCGCCGCGTGCTCGAGCGAGTGATCGGGACGGAAGTCGAGCTCAGGGGTGACGCGCAGGTCCAGGTGCTGGCGCAGCCAGTTGCGCACGAATCCGCGCGCGCTCTCCAGCGCCGCCAGCGAGGCCTTCCACTGCGCCTCGTCGCCAAGCACCGAGACGAAGATCTTGGCCGACCGCAAATCCTTCGACGTCTCCACCTCGGTCACGGTCACGAAGCCGAGGCGCGGGTCTTTCAGCTCCCGCTGCAGCAGCGTCGAGATCTCTTCCTTGATCAGTTGGTTGATGCGGTCCAGTCGCTTACCCTGCATCAGAGAATCTCCACCGTCGTGTCGAGCACCATGCCTTCCACGTGATCTTCGATGAAGTCCATGGCCTTGGACACGACCTCATTGGCGTGACGCGCGTCGGACGACACGTACGCGACCGCGAGCGTGGCGCGCTGCCACGTGTCCTGGTGGTCGACCTCGGCCACCGAGACTTCGAAGCGGGCGCGCACCCGCTCCTTCAGCCCCTTGAGGACGTGGCGCTTGCCCTTCAGCGAATCCACGTCCGGCAGGTGCAACTCCACCATCCCGAGCGCCACGCGCGCGGCCACGGTCCCTCCCGCGCCGCGCTACAGCGTGCGCGCGACCTCTTCGGTCGAGAACACCTCGAGCACGTCGCCGCCCTGAATACCCGGCACGGCGTCGACGCCGATGCCGCACTCCTGGCCGTTGGGGACCTCGCGGACGTCGTCCTTGAACCGCTTGAGCGAGGTGACCGTGCCCTGACCGATGATGTCGTCGCCGCGCCGCACACGGACCTTGGCCCCGCGGACGATCTTGCCCTCCGCGACGTACGAGCCCGCGATGGGGCCGAGCTTGGAGATGACGAAGATCTGCCGCACCTGCGCGCGTCCGAGAATCGTCTCGCGGATCTCGGGCGAGAGCATGCCGGCCAGGGCGGCCCGGAGGTCGTTGATCGCCTCGTAGATGACGTTGTAGGCGCGCAGATCGACGCCGTTGGCTTGCGCCTGCTGGCTCGCCTTGGGCTCGGCCTTCACGTTGAACCCGAGCACGATCGCGCCCGACGCGGAGGCGAGCATGACGTCGCTCTCGTTGATCGCGCCGACCGAGGAGTGGATCACCTTCAGCTTGACTTCATCCGTCGACAGCTGCTCGAGCGACTGCGCGAGCGCCTCGACCGAGCCCTGCACGTCAGCCTTGAGGATGAGACGCAGCTCCTTGACCTCGCCCGTCTGGATTTGCTTCTGCAAGCCCTCGAGCGTGATCCGCGTCGAAGCCTTGCCGGCGCCCTTCGCGCGGTCGGCGCGCATGGTGGCGATCTGCCGCGCCTTGCGCTCATCGGACACCGCGACGAGCACGTCACCCGCGGACGGCACGCCGGAAAGGCCGAGGATCTCGACGGGATCCGACGGTCCTGCGGAGCTGACCTTCTTGCCGCTCGGATCGATGAGGGCGCGGATACGGCCCGAGTAGGAGCCGACGACGATGGCGTCGCCTTCCTTCAGCGTGCCGTTCTGAATGAGCGCGGTCGCGACGGGACCGCGGCCGCGATCCAGCCGGCTCTCGATGATGACGCCCTTGGCCGCGCGGTTGGGATTGGCCTTCAGCTCGAGAATCTCCGACTGCAGCGCGGTCATTTCCAAGAGCTGCTCGATGCCGGTGCCCTTCTTCGCGGACGTCGGCACGAAGATCGTCTGCCCGCCCCAGTCCTCCGGCACGAGCTCGAGATTGGCCAGCTCGCGCTTGACGCGGTCGGGATCCGACTCGGGCTTGTCGATCTTGTTCACGGCCACGATGATCGGCACGTTGGCCGCACGCGCGTGGTTAATGGCTTCCTGCGTCTGCGGCATGACGCCATCGTCCGCGGCGACGACCAGGATGACGATGTCCGTCGCCTGCGCACCGCGTGCGCGCATGGCTGTGAACGCCTCGTGGCCCGGCGTGTCGAGGAACGTTACCTTGCCGTGGCTGGTCATGACCTGATACGCGCCGATGTGCTGCGTGATGCCGCCGAACTCCTTCTCGGCGACCTTTGACTTGCGGATCGCGTCGAGCAGCGACGTCTTGCCATGGTCGACATGGCCCATGACCGTGACGACGGGCGGGCGCAGCTGCTGCGCGCCGGTATCCGCGTCTTCTTCCTCGAGGATGTCGCCCTCGACCGAGCGGATCTCGACGTCGAAGCCGAACTTGTCGGCGACGAGCTTGGCCTCGGTCGGATCGAGCAGGTCGTTCACCATGCGCATGACGCCGAGCTCGAGCAGTCCCTTGATCACCTCGCCCGATTTGCGGCGCATCTTCTCCGCGAGCTCCGCCACGGTGACCGACTCCGGCACCCGGATGAGCTCACGCCGGACTTCGGCCGGCGGCGGAGGTGTCTCGACAACGGCCGCCGGCGGAATGACGCGAGCGGCGGGCGGTTCGGCGACGGGCTTCAGTACCGGCGGTGCCGTGGCTGCGGGCGCCGCGGGGCGCGGCGCGGCTGGACGCGGTGGCGACGGCGGCGCCGCGGGACGCGGCGGCCCTTGCGTCACGCGCGGCGGCGCGAACGGCCCGGCCGGGTGACGCGACGGGCGCATGGGCGGCGGCGCTGCCGGCCGCTCGAGCGGCCGGAACGGTACGATCTTAGGCTCGGGCTTCGGCGGCGCGGCGGGCGCCGCGGCCGCGGCCGGCTTCACCGGCTCGACGGGCGCGGGCGGCGTGACGGGCGCGACGCGTGTCGGCTCCGGCGCAATCTCGGTCGGCTTCGGTACGATCGTCGGCGGCTGTGCCGCGACCTCCGCGGGCTTCGGCTTGACGATCGTCGCCGCGGGTTTGACGTCGACGGCCGGCTCCTCTTCCGCGCCGGCTGGCGTCGCCTTCTTCGCGCGCGAGGGTTTCTTGACGATCGGTGTGCCGTCGGGGCCGAGCTCGACCGGAGCCTTCGGCTTGGCCACACGCTTGGGCTTGACCGGCTCCTCGGGAAGATCGCGCCCCTTGCCGAGCTTCGTGCGGAGCTCATTGGCGAGCTTCGCGTCGAGGGGCGTCATGGCGCGCACGCCTTTGTGGCCCATCTCCTCGGCCGCGAGCATCAGGTCCTTGCTCGTGACGCCGAGCTCCTTCGCCAGATCGATCACTTTTACTTTGGTCGCTGCCACTGTCCCCTCACCTCCCCGCAACTACGGTTTCAATCACGACTGCCGCCTCGCTCGCCCGGCCGCGGAACGCGTGCGCCAACCGCGCGGGCTTGAGTGCGCGCTCCTGGCAGTCCGCGTCGCGACACATATATGCGCCGCGTCCCGGCGCCGCGCCATCGAGCCGGACCCGCCCATCGGCCGCGCGCACCAGACGCAGCATCTCCGCCTTGGGTCGCCGTCGCCGGCAACCCAGGCACGTCCGCATCGGCTGCGATGCCGCGCGCGTCACGCCGTCGCAGGCGGGTGCTCCGGCTCCGCCACGGCGCTGTCGTCGTCGCGCGCGGCCTTCGGCTCGCGCTCCGCCAGCCACGCTTCGGCGGCGGCGACAATGGTGTCGGCGGCGTCGGCGACGCCGGGCACTGCGGCCAGCCGCTCGCGGCCCGCCGCCGCCACGGCGCGCGGCGACGTCAGCCCCGTGTCGAGCAGCGCCTCGTATACGGCGGGCGTGACGCCGGGCAGCGTGGACAGCGCCGCGCGCGCCGCTTCGGCGTGCTCGGCCTCGGCGCGCTCGGCCTCGACCTCGGACTCGCTCTTGATGTCGATGCGCATGCCGGTCAGCTTGGCGGCCAGCCGCGCGTTCTGTCCCTTCTTACCGATGGCGAGCGAAAGCTGGTTGTCCGGCACCACGACCAGCGCCGCGGTCAGCGGCTCGCCGCCGTCAGGATCCGGCTCTTCGTTGATCGTCACCGACGAGACCTTCGCGGGCGACAGCGCACGCGCCACGAAGGACGCCGGATCGTTCGACCACTCGATGATGTCGATCTTCTCGCCGCGCAGCTCGCGGCTGATCACCTGGATACGCGTGCCGCGCAGCCCCACGCAGGCGCCGATGGGATCGACGTCGCGCTTCGTCGAGGCGACGGCCACCTTCGCGCGCTCGCCGGCCTCGCGTGCCGTCGCCTTGACGATGACGATCCCCTCCTGGATCTCGGGGATCTCCGTCTCGAACAGTCGCGCCAGGTAGCCGGGATGCGTGCGTGAGAGCGAGATCTGCGGGCCTTTCGCCGTGCGCCGCACTTCCAGCACGTACGCGCGCACGCGATCGCCGGGGTTGTAGCGCTCGCCGGGAATCTGCTCGCGCTCCGGCAGGATCGCTTCGGCCTTGCCGACCTCGAGAATCACGTTGCGCTTCTCGATCCGGTGGACGACGCCGCGCAGGATCTGCCCTTCCTTGCCGACGAACTCGGAATAGATGCCCTCGCGCTCGGCGTCACGGACCTTCTGCAGAATCACCTGCTTGGCGGTCTGTGCGGCGATGCGGCCGAGATCTTGAAGGGGCTTGTCTTGCAGCAGCTCGAGCTCGACGCCGAGCTCCGCTTCAGGATTGAGCGCCTGGGCTTCAGCGAGCGCGATCTGCGTCTCCGGGTCGGCCACCTCGTCGACCACTTGCTTGCGCTGATAGATCCGGAAGTCGCCCGTCTTGCGGTCGATGTGAATGCGGACGTTGTCGCCCGGGCCCAGGCTCTTGCGTGACGCCGACAGCAGGGCAGTCTCCAGCGCTTCGAAGAGGACCTCTTTGTCGATCCCCTTCTCGCGTCCGAGCTGCTCGATCACCATGATCAATTCGCGGTTCATCTGTCCTGCGGCCGTTTGCTCCACGGCACGTCGGTGTCCAGCCGTGCCTTCGTGATACTCGCCTTGTCGAGCTTGACCTGCTCGCCGCCCTCTTGCTCGAGCACCAGGAATCCGCCGTCGATGCCGAGCAGTCGGCCGCGCACCTCCTGTCCGCCGGCCAGCCAGCAGCGCACGCGCTTGCCGGTCGCCCAGCGAAACTCCCGATCCGTTCGGAGCTGGCGATCCAGCCCCGGCGACGAAACTTCGAGATCGTACGCCTCCTCGATCAACGCCGCTGCGTCCAGCACATCGCCGACCTCGCGGCTGAGCCGCTGGCAGTCGTCGACGCCGACGCCCCCCGGCTTGTCCACGAACAAGCGCAGCACGCCCCGGGGTCGGCGTGGCCGCCACTCCAGGTCGACGAGCTCGAGCCCGTGATCGCGGAGCACGGGCTGCACGACTCCCTCGATCTCGAGGCGCTTCTCGTCGTCCTGCATCAACCGTGACTCGAAAGTAAAAAAGTGGGCAACGCCCACTTTTTCGAGAATCTAGCACATCACTGACACCTCAACAATAATACCAGGGGTTTCCAGAGGTCGGGCCGGCCGAGGGGGCGGTGCGCGGCGGTCAGCCGGCGCTGGGGCGGACGGCGGTCATCGCGCGGATCGTCTCGACCACGGCAGCCGGAGCGACGCGCTGCTCGCGGCGAGGCGCGCGCCGCTCCTTGATCTCGACGACGCCCTCTTTGGCGAGTGCGTTGCCGACAGTGACCCGCATCGGAACGCCGAGCAGATCGGCGTCCTTGAACTTCACGCCCGGCCGCTCGTCGCGATCGTCGAGAACCGCCTCGAGGCCCGCCGCGCGGCAGGCGGCATAGATGCCTTCCGCGGCCGCCACCTGCGCCGCGTCGCGCAGGCTGACGAGCACCACGTGGACGTCGAACGGGGCGATCGGCGCGGGCCACACGATCCCGTCGGCATCCGCGCCCTGCTCGATGGCGGTCGCCGCGATACGCGCGGGGCCGATGCCGTACGAACCCATCACGATGGGCCGCTCCTGCCCGGATTCGTCGAGATATTTCGCGTTGAGCCCCTCGGAGTACTTGGTCCCGAGCTTGAAAATGTTGCCGATCTCGATGACGCGCTCGACCTCGAGCGCCTTGCCGCAGTTCACGCACGCCTCGCCGGCGGCGACGGTGTGCAGATCGACGAAGCGCGGCTGGAAGTCGCGGCCGGGCACGACACCGCGGAGGTGAAATCCCTCGCGGTTGGCCCCGACGACATAGGCGCCCTCGCGTAGCGTCTCGTCGGCGAGCACGGTCACACGCGCGCCCACCGGTCCGACGGAGCCGGCGGGGACACCGAGATGCTGGCGGACTTCTTCCGCGTGCGCCGGCCGCGCCTCCTCGCCGAGCGCGCGCGCCAGCTTGCGCTCGTGCAGGCTGTGGTCGCCGCGCACGAGCACCAGCACCGGTCCCGTTTTGGGCGCGATGAAGAGCAGCGACTTGATCGTCAGCCGCGGATCGATCTTCAAGAACGAGGCGACCTCGGCGATCGTCTTGGCGTTCGGCGTGGCGACTTCCTCGCGCGTTGACGGTAGAAACGCTGGCGCCTCCGGCACCCCCCGCGCGAGCTCCACGTTGGCGGCATAGCCGCAGCCGTTGCAGATGGCGATCTCGTCTTCACCGGCCGCGCTCGGCGCCATGAACTCGTGCGCGTCGAGCCCGCCCATCATGCCTGTGTCCGACTGCACGACGCGGAAGCGCAGACCACAGCGGTCGAAGATCTTGCGATACGCGCCCTCATGCGCGGCGTACGAGCGGTCGAGCGCGGCCACGTCGGGGTCGAGCGTGTAGGAGTCCTTCATGACGAACTCACGCGTGCGCAGCACGCCCGAGCGCGGGCGCGCCTCGTCGCGCTCCTTCGTCTGGATCTGGTACCAGATCTGCGGTAGGTCGCGATAGGAGCGGATCTCCCGCGCCGCCAGCCACGCGATGACCTCTTCGTGCGTCATGGCCAGGCACATCTCGCGCTCGTTGCGGTCCTTGAGGCGGAACATCTCGGGGCCGATGGCGTCCCAGCGTCCGCTGTCACGCCAGATCTCGGCGGGGTGCAGGACCGGCATCGTGATCTCCTGCCCGCCGATGGCGTTCATCTCCTCGCGGATGACCGCGTTGATGCGGTCGAGCACGCGCTGGCCGAGCGGCAGCCACACGTAGATGCCGGCGGCGAGCTGGCGCACGAGCCCCGCGCGCAGCATCAGCTTGTGGCTCAGGGCCTCGGCGTCGGCCGGATCCTCTCGAAGGGTGGGAACCAGCGACTTCGACAGCCGCATCTACAGCGCGTCTTTCGTCTTGTTCGCGCCCTTCACGCCGGGATCGTACACGAGCCGCGCCACGGGCTTGCCGCCGAGGATGTGCGACTGCGCGATCTCCGGCAGATCTTCCTGCTTCACGCCCGCGTACCAGACGTTCTCGGGGTACACGACCATCATCGGCCCGTGACCGCACTGCGAGAAGCAGCCGGCCTTGTTGATGCGGATGTCCTGCTGACGTCCGGCCTTCACGACCTCGCCGCGCAGGTACTTCACGAACGCTTCGACGTCGCCGCGGTGTGGGCAATCGTCGCCGCTGGTGCACACGAACACGTGGGTCTCGTACTGGCCCATCAGTCCGTCGCTCCCACTTCCGCCTTGGCGGCTTTCCGCTCGGCGACGAACTTGTCGACTTCTTCGCGCATGGCGCTGACGATCTCCGCCTCGGGTACTTTGCGGATGACCTCGCCGCCTTTGAAGATGAGCCCAATGCCGCGGCCGCCTGCGACGCCGATGTCCGCCGCGCGCGCCTCGCCGGGACCGTTCACCTCACATCCCATCACGGCAATGTGGATCTCCTCGTTGAGCCCGCGGAACTCGTCTTCCACCTGCTTGGCGAGCTTCACGAGATCGACGTCGGCGCGGCCGCACGACGGGCACGACACGAACGTGAGCCCGCCCTTGCGCAGCCCGAGCGACTTCAGAATGTCGATGCCGACGCGCACTTCTTCGGTGGGATCCGCCGAGAGCGACACGCGGATCGTGTCCCCGATGCCCTCCGAGAGCAGCGCACCCAAGCCGACCGCCGACTTGATCGTGCCCACACCCGGCGTGCCCGCTTCGGTCACGCCGAGATGGAACGGGTAGTCTACCTGGTCGGCGAGCATGCGGTACGCCTCGATCATCATCAGCGGATCGGAGGCCTTGAGCGAGACCTTCATCTCGGGATAGTTGCACTCCTCGAGGATGCGAATGTGCCGTAGGGCGGACTCGACCATGCCCGGTACCGTGGGGCCGCCGTACTTCTCGAGCAGATCCTTCTCGAGCGAGCCAGCGTTGACGCCGATGCGGATCGGGATCTTGCGCTCTTTGGCCAGACTCACGACCTCCAGCACGAATTTCTTGCCGCCGATGTTGCCGGGGTTGAGCCGCAGGCCGTCGACGCCCTGCTCCAGCGCGATGAGCGCCAGCTTGTAGTTGAAGTGGATGTCGGCCACGAGGGGGATACGGATCTGGCGCTTGATCTCGCCCAGCTTCTCGGCGGCCTCGCGCACCGGCACCGCGCAGCGCACGATGTCGCACCCCGCCGCCTCGAGCGACCAGATCTCGAGCAGCGTCGCCTGCACGTCGCGCGTGTCGGTCTTGGTCATCGACTGCACAGTGAGCGGCGCGCCACCGCCCACCTTGACGTTGCCGAGCTGGATCTGCCGCGTTGTGCGCCGGTTGATCATTCGCGCCCTACCCTCCGAAGAACTTGAACCAGCCGAGTCGGTTCAGGTCGTTCCACAGCGCGTACACCATGAGCAGCATCAACAGGACGAAGCCAAGCTGCTGCGCGGCCTCGCGCTTCTTCAGCGACAGCGGGCGCCCGAGGACGGCCTCGATGAGGAAGAAGAACAGGTGGCCGCCGTCGAGCATCGGCACCGGCAACAGGTTGAGGACGGCGAGGTTCACGCTGATAAAAGCCGTGAAGATGGCCAGCGGTCCCAGCCCCTCTTTCGCCTGACGTCCGGCCTCGGTGGCGATCTGGATCGGCCCGCCGATGTTCGACGAGTCGATCTGCCGCGAGATCAGCTTCCAGAATCCCTTGAGTGTGAGAACCGTGACGTCCCACGTCCGCACGAAGCCGTGCTCGATCGACGCCAGCGGCCCGTACGCCTCGAAGCGCACGGACTTCGTCGCGATGCCCGCGTCGATCTTGCCGACCGTCGACTCCTGACCGGTGGTCGGCGATTTCTCGCTCACCCCGCGCGGCGTGATCGTGAGCGCGAGCGTCCGGCCGTCGCGCTCGACGGTCATCGGCAGCGGCTGGCCGGGCCGGGCCCGGATGGCCTCGACGAGGTCCTCCGGCGTGAAGACGGGCTGGCCGCCGATCGCGAGGACGACGTCGCCGGGCTGCAGTCCCGCCCGCTGCGCCGGGGAGTCCGGCAGGACGGAGCTGATTTGCGGGATCAACTGCGGGCCGGCGCCGATGTCCCAGACCTCGCGCCGCTCGCCGAAGATCGGATCCGTGATCGTCTTGCGCCGCGGCGTCACGGTGACGGTCTGCTCGGCATCGCGCTTGGCGCGTACAGTGATCGGCCGCCCGTCGGAGTCCGACAGCGGCCGCTCGAGATCTTCCCAGTACCTGACTGGGCGGTCGTTCACCGCGACGATGACGTCGCCGGTCTTGAGCCCGGCCGCGGCCGCGGGGCTGCCCTCGTTCACGCGGCCGACGACGGCGGGCCACACCGGCCGCCCGAACGTCGCGAACACGATCGCGAAGATGATGACTGCGAGGATGAAGTTCATCCCCGGCCCGGCGAACACGATCAGAAAGCGCGCCCACAGCGGCTTGAGGGCGAACGCCTTGTTCGGGTCGTACGCCATCGCGTCGCCGCCCTCGATGGGACTCTCCTCGCCCATCATCTTCACGTAGCCGCCCATGGGGATCAGCGACAGGCAGTACTCGGTCTCTTTGCCGCGCCAGCGCAGCAGCACCGGGCCAAAGCCGATCGAGAAGCGCTCGACGCCCACACCCGTCAGGCGCGCCACCGCAAAGTGACCCAGCTCGTGCACGAGGATGAGCACGCCGATGACGACGATGAATCGCAGGACCATCACCAGAACGTCGACTGTGACTGTCACACCCTGCCTCCGGAGCGCGTGGTGATCCACTCGCGCACGCGGCGGCGCGCGCGTGTGTCGACCTCCAGGCACTCCTCAATAGAACCGAGCTCGCGCGGCGGCTCCGCCGCCAGCGCCCGCTCGATCGATTGCGTGATCTCGGGAAATCCGATGCGGCGCTCCAGAAACGCCGCGACCGCGAGCTCGTTGGCGGCATTCAGCACGACCGGCGCCACCCCGCCTTGCTCGAGCGCGGCGCGTGCCAGACGCAGCGCCGGAAAGCGCTCGGGATCCGGCGGCTCGAACGTGAGGGGCCCCGTGCGCGTGAGATCGAGTCGCGGCGCCGGCGTGGGCCGCCGCTCGGGAAACGTCAGCGCGTACAGGATCGGGATCCCCATGTCGGCGACGCCGAGCTGCGCGATCACCGAGCCGTCGATGTATTCGACCATCGAGTGCACGATCGATTGCGGATGGATGATGACCTGCACCTGATCGGGTGCCAGGTCGAAGAGCCAGCGCGCCTCGATGACCTCGAGCCCCTTGTTCATCAGCGTGGCGGAGTCGATCGTGATCTTCGCGCCCATCTTCCACGTCGGGTGGCGCAGCGCGTCCTCCACGGTGACCGCCGCGAACTTGTCCGTCGGCAGCTCGCGGAACGGGCCGCCCGACGCGGTGAGCAGCACGCGGTGCACATCGCCCCGGTTGTGGCCGACCAGACACTGGAAGACCGCGCTGTGCTCCGAATCGACCGGCAGCAGCGCCACACCGCGCGCGCGCGCCGCGGAGGTCATGAGGCGGCCTGCCATCACGAGCGTTTCCTTGTTGGCCAGCGCCATCGTGCGCCCGGCCTGGATCGCCGCCATCGTCGGCAGCAGGCCCACGCCGCCGACGAGCGCCGAGAGCACCACGTCCGCGTCGACGTCGCGCGCGAGCGCGACCAGGCCGTCGATCCCGCTCAACAGCTCGGGCCGCGGCGCAGGCAGAGCGCGCGCGAGCGCGTCGACGGCCTCGGGCTCGAGCAGCGCCACCGCCTGGGGCGTGTACTTCCGGCAGAGGTCGGCGATCTTGTCGGGATTCGAGCCGCGCGCGGCCATACCGGCCACCGTGAACTCCTCGGGGAACGCCGAGACCAGATCGAGCGTGCGCAGCCCGATGGAGCCCGTGGCGCCGAGCAGCGTGATGCGCTTCATGCGCAGCCCGCCACGCGCGAGAAGTAATAGAAGGCCGGCAGGTTGAAGAGCAGGCTATCGATGCGATCGAGCACGCCGCCGTGGCCCGGGATGAGCCCGCCCGTGTCTTTCGTGCCCGCGCTCCGCTTGATCGCAGACTCCGCGAGGTCGCCGAACTGCCCGACGACACCGAGCAGCGCGCCGGCGCCGAGCCATACGGCCGCGCCGCAGCCCGGCAAGAGCCACGCGCCGATCCCGGCGCCCGCGGCGATGGACGCGACGAGCTGGGCGAGGGCGCCTTCCACGGATTTCTTCGGGCTCACCACCGGCGCGAGCTTGTGGCGTCCAACGGCGGAGCCGACCGCGTATGCCGCCGTCTCGCCGAGCCACGTCACGCCGACGACGTAGAGCACGAGCTCGTCGCCCAGCGGTGAGGTGTGGTGCAGCAGGATCCCGAAGCCGAGCAGCCAGCCGATATACGTGATGGCCAGCAGCGTGTTCGCCGAGCGCGTCACGTCCGGCGTGCCGCGCCACACCGGGGCCGACACGACCGCGAGGACCGCCATCAGCAGGCTGAAGGCCGGCAGCGCCAGCGGCTCGAGCATCCGCGAGGCCGCGAACGACGCGGTCACCCCGGCGCCCGCGATGAGGGCCAGGCCGCGGTCCACCGGCCGGCCCGCCTGCTCGAAGAGCCGCGCCACCTCCCACAGCGCCGCCGCGCTCGCGATGACGACGAGCGTGTTGAACATCCATCCCGGCGCCTTGACGACGATGAGCAAGAACACGGGCAGCAGCACCAGCGCGCTCAGCAGACGCTTCAGCACGCCCGATCTCCGCGGCGTGTCGAGCGCGACGCTCGTGGGCAGGGCCACGTCACACCCCCCCGAAGCGCCGGTCGCGGCGCTGGTAGTCGGCGATGGCGCGATAGAGATCGGCGGGGCCGAAGTCGGGCCAGAGCGTCGGCGTCACCCATAGCTCCGTATACGCGATCTGCCACAACAGGAAATTCGACACGCGCATCTCACCGCTCGTACGGATCAGCAGATCCGGATCGGGCACCCCCTCGGTGTAGAGCGCCCGGCTGATATCCGCTTCCGACACGGCGTCGGGCGCGAGCTCGCCAGCCTGCACGCGCCGCGCCAGCACCCGAAACGCGTCGAGCAGCTCGTCGCGGCCGCCGTAGTTGAAGGCCACCAGCAGCGTGAGGCCGGTGTTGTCGCGCGTCTCACGCTCCACGTGGTCGAGCCCCCGGCGGACCGGCACCGGTACGCCGGCCGTGCGCCCGATGACCCGCAGGCGCACGTTGTTGTCCATGAGCTGCGGCAGCTCGTCGTAGATCGACTCCTCGAGCAACCGCATCAGCATCGAGACTTCGTCCTCGGGACGGTTCCAGTTCTCCGTCGAGAATGCGTACAGGGTCAGGAACCGCAGCCCCGCCGCGTCGGCGGCCCGCACGATCGCGCGCGCCGCTTTCACCCCCTCGCGGTGGCCGGCCACGCGCGGCAGTCCGCGCTGCGTCGCCCAGCGCCCGTTGCCGTCCATGATGACGGCGACGTGCGCGGGCACCGGCTGCGCGCGGACGGATTCGAGAAGCGCCGACTCGGCGGTGACGGCCATCAGAACGACATGATCTCCTGCTCCTTCTTTTTCAGGAGCTCGTCGATCTTGGCGATGAACTTATCGGTGGTCTTCTGGATCTGGTCGTGCCCTCGGCGCTCCTCGTCCTCGGTGATCGGCGCCTTCTTGTCCTTGGCGAGCGCCTTGAGCTTGTCGTTGGCTTCGCGGCGCACGTTGCGCACAGCCACGCGCGCGTCCTCGGCCATCTTGTGCACGCTCTTGACCAGCTGCTTGCGGCGCTCCTCGGTCGGCGTCGGCATCGTGAGACGGATCAGCTTGCCGTCGTTCACCGGCTGGATGCCGAGATCGGACTTCATGATGGCCTTCTCGATTTCCTTGAGCTGCGCCGCCTCCCACGGCTGGATCGTGAGCGTGCGGGCGTCGGGCACCGACACCGAGGCCATCTGGCTGATGGGCGTCGGGTTGCCGTAATACTCGACGCGGATCGTGTCGAGGAGGGCTGTAGAGGCTCGTCCCGTTCGTACGCCCGCAAATTCGCGGGCGAGCATCTCGAGGGCCCCGTTCATGCGCGTGTCGAGATCCTTCAGCACCGCTTGCATGCCGTCTCCTCCTTACCCCGCCGACGACGACACGATCGAGCCGACGGGCTCGCCGAGCACGAGGCGCTTCATGGTGCCCGGCTCCGTGAGGTCGAACACGACGATAGGCAGCTTGTTGTCCATGCAGAGCGAGATAGCGGTGGTATCCATGACGCCGAGGCCCCGGTTCAAGACCTCGATGTAGCTGACCTTGTCGATACGGCGCGCGGTAGGGTCCTTTTTCGGATCGGCGGAGTAGATGCCATCCACCTTGGTGGCCTTGATGATGGCGTCGGCGCCGATCTCCACCGCGCGCAGCGCGCCGGCGGTGTCGGTGGTGAAGAACGGGTTGCCGGTGCCCGCCGCGAAGATGACGACGCGCCCTTTTTCGAGATGCCGAATCGCTCGCCGGCGGATGTAGGGCTCGGCCACCGCGCGCATCTCGATGGCCGACAGCACCCGCGTCTGCAGCCCCGCCTTTTCGAGCGCGTCCTGCAGCGCCAGCGCATTGATGATGGTGGCGAGCATGCCCATGTAGTCGGCGGTGGCCCGGTCCATCCCGGCCGCGCTGGCCGCGATGCCGCGGAAGATGTTGCCGCCACCGATGACGATCGCGACCTGCACGCCGAGATCGATGACCTCACGGAGGTCGGCGCCGACGCGGTCGAGCACCGGCGGATCGATGCCGTAGCCCTGGCTCCCGGCCAGCGCTTCGCCGGAGAGCTTCAGCACGATGCGCCGATACACGGGGCGTCCGGCGGCCGCTGCCGCCGTCACGGGCTCAGCCTCCGATCCTGAAGCGTGCGAAGCGCTTGACGACGATCCGCTCGCCGGTCTTGGAGTTCGTGAGGTCGACGAGATCCTTGATCTTCGTCTTGCCGCCCGCGTCCTTGATGAAGACCTGCTCGAGCAGGCACTGATCGGCGAAGAACTTCTCGAGCTTGCCCTCGACGATCTTGTCGAGCACCTGGGCGGGCTTCTTCTGGTCGGCCATCTGGCCGCGGTAGATCTCGCGCTCTTTCTCCAGCACCGCCGCCGGCACGTCCTCGCGCGCGACGTAGCCGGGATTGGTGGCGGCGACCTGCATGGCGAGGTCGCGCACGAGCTCGCGGAACGCGTCGGTCTTGGCCACGAAGTCGGTCTCGCAATTGATCTCGACCAGCGCACCCAGCTTGCCGTCGGGGTGCAGGTAGGCGTGCACGAGACCTTCCTTCGCTTCGCGGCCTTCGCGCTTCTTGGCGTCGGCGAGCCCCTTCTTTCGCAGGTACTCGGCGGCCGCGTCGAGATTGCCGTCGGACGCGGTCAGCGCCGCCTTGCAGTCCATCACGCCGGCGCCTGTGCGCTCGCGCAGCTCCATCACCGTTTTGGCGTCGGCGGCCATCACAACACCTCCGCCTCGGCGCTCGCCATCGCCTTGTCCTCGTCTTCGCCTTCGGCCGGCTCGCCGCCCGAGCCCTCGTCTTTGCCGAGCGTGCCGCGGCCCTCGTTGACGGCGTCGGCGACGCGGGAGGTGATCAGCCGGACGGCGCGGATGGCGTCGTCGTTGCCGGGAATGGCGTAATCGATGCCGGTGGGGTCGCAGTTGGTGTCGACAATCGCCACGATCGGGATGCCCAGGCGCTGCGCCTCGGCCACCGCGATCTTCTCCTTGCGCGGATCGATGATGAAGACCGCCGATGGCAGCGTTTCCATCATCTTGATGCCGATCAGCGCTTTCTCGAGCTTCTCGCGCTCGCGATCCAGCTCGAGCGCTTCCTTCTTCGGCACCCGCTCGAACTCGCCCGTCTCCTTCATCTCCTCCAGCTTCTTGAGACGCGCGATGGACTTGCGGATCGTCGCGAAGTTCGTCAGCGTGCCGCCGAGCCACCGCTGGTTCACGTAGAACCCGCCACAGCGCGTGGCCTCCTCGAGCACGGTGTCCTGCGCCTGCTTCTTGGTGCCGATGAACAGCAGGCTGCCGCCCCCGGCGGCCAGGTCACGTACGAACGCGTACGCCTCGCGGAACTTCTTGAGCGTCTTCTGCAGATCGATGATGTAGATCCCGTTGCGCTCGCCGAAGATGTACTTCTGCATCTTCGGATTCCAGCGCTTCGTCTGATGGCCGAAGTGCACTCCGGCCTCGAGCAGCTCCTTCATCGTTAGCGCGGCCATTCGTCCTCCTTCGGTTTTTCCTCCGCCGCGCTGCGGCGCCTTCTGGCGCCGACCGAATCGCGCGCGACGTGCGTGATGACAGCCTAGGTCGTGTACTTCGCGTTGATCCGCACGTACTCTTCGCTCAGGTCACAGGTCCAGACGCGCTCCTCGCCCCGCCCGATGCCGAGGTCGATGGTGATGTCGTAGGCCTGCCCTCCCATGATCTCCCGAACCCGCGGCAGAAGCACGCCTTCGCGAAGCATGCCCCGCTCGACCACCCGCTCGTTCTGCCGCTCGTTCGCGAACACGATGGCCACCTTGTCCTGCTCCACGCGGGCCGCGGACTTGCCCAGCGCCATCATGATCCGGCCCCAGTTGGGGTCCTGGCCGTTGATCGCCGTTTTCACCAGCGGCGAATTAGCCACGCTGCGGGCGGCCACGAGCGCGTCGCGGCGGCTGGCCGCACCCCGCACGGTAATGGAGACGAGCTTGGTCGCCCCCTCGCCGTCCTGCACGAGCATGCGCGCCAGACGTTCGGTCAGCGCCTCCAGGGCGGCGGCCAGGTCGCGGCTTCCCCGCCCGCCGCGGTCGACCGGCGCGTTCTCGGCCAGGCCGTTCGCGATGACGGCGACCGTATCGCTCGTCGAGGTGTCGCTGTCGACGGTGATGCGGTTGAACGAGCGATCCACGGCCCGGCGGAGAATCGGGTCCAGCGCGCCACGCGCCACGGCCGCGTCCGTCGTGACGAAGCAGAACATCGTCGCCATGTGGGGCTCGATCATGCCGACGCCCTTGGCGACGCCACCCAGCGTGACCGTGCGCCCCCCGATCTCGCAGCGCAGCGCGGCTTCCTTGGTGCGCGTGTCGGTGGTCAGGATCGCCTCGGCCGCCGCGTGGCCGCCCTGCGGCGAGAGCGACTTGACGAGCTTGGGGATGGCCGCGCGGATCTTGTCCATCGGCAGCGGGTGTCCGATGACACCGGTCGAGCCGACCAGCACGTGCGACGCGGGCACGCGCAGCAGATCCGCCACCTGCTTGACGATCTCGCGCGCGTCCTTCAGACCCCGCTCACCGTTGCAGACGTTCGAGCAGCCGCTGTTGGCGATGATCGTCTGCAGCGCGCCGCCGCGCGCGTGCTCCATCGAGACGAGTACCGGTGCCCCCTTCACCTGATTGGTCGTGAAGACCGCCGCCGATCGCGTCGGCGACGAGGAATGGATCAGCGCGAGGTCTTTCCGTCCCGACGGCTTGATGCCGGCCGCGACGCCAGCGGCCAGGATGCCGGGGACGGCGGTGACGCCGCCGTCGAGCCACTCCATGTCCCCGGTCATCGGGCCCTCGGGCTGCCGCTCAGGGGTACACCGGAGGCGCCTCGAGACCGGTCCGCTCGTGCCAGCCAAAGAGGACGTTGAGGTTCTGCACGCCGTTGGCCGAGCCGCCCTTGCCGAGGTTGTCGATCGCGGACACGCACACGGCGCGGCCGGTGCGCGAATCGGCGACGACGGTGAGGTCGCAATAATTGGAGCCAACCACCGCGCGCGTGGTCGGCCGCTCGCCCTCGCCGAGCACGCGCACGAACGGCTCGCCCGCATAGAACTCGCGGTACAGGCCGACGAGCTGCGCCGTGTTGAGGGTCGAGGCCAGCGGCACCGACGCGGTCGTGAACAGGCCGCGCGTCAGCGGCAGCAGGTGCGGTGTGAACGACACGCGCACGCTCGCCCCCGCGAGCGCGGACAGCTCCTGTTCCATCTCGGCGGTGTGACGGTGCATGCCGCCGATCGAGTAGGCCTGCACGTTTTCGTTGGCCTCGGTATAGAGGTACATCGGGTCGACGTTGCGCCCCTGCGCGCCCGCGCCGCTCACGCCCGACTTACCGTCGATGACGATGCCGTCGAGCCGCGCGAGGCCGTTCTTCACAAGCGGCGCGGTCGCCAGGATCGCGCCGACGGGATAGCAGCCGGGCGAGGCGACGAGCGACGCGCCGGCGATGGCCTTGCGATGCAGCTCCGGCAGCCCGTAGACCGCCTCCGCGAGCCCGGCAGGATCGACGTGCGGCGTCTTGTACCAGGTCGTGTAGTCTCCGGCGTCGCGCAACCGATAATCGGCTGAGAGATCGATCACCTTTCGGCCGCGCTTGCGCAGCACGGGCACCGCGTTTTGCGACTGCATGTGCGGCAGCGCCAGGAACGCGACGTCGCAGACTCCGGCGAGCCATTCGGGGTCCAGCTCGTGGAACGTCAGCGCGCTGAGCCCGCGCAGGTGCGGATAGAGGGAGCCAAGCGGCTGGCCCGCCAGGCGCTCGGAGGTGACGCCCGTCAGCGTGACGCGCGGGTGCACGAGCAGCAGGCGCAGCAGCTCGGCGCCCATGTAACCGCTGGCGCCGGCAACTGCGACGCGAAGAGAGGGTATGTCGCCCACGCTATCGCTTGCTGTACTGGAACTTCTGCCGGGCGCCGGGCTGGCCGTACTTCTTCCGCTCGCGCGCACGCGGGTCACGCGTGAGCAGGCCCGCCTTCTTGAGAGGCTGGCGCAGCTTGTCGTCGAACCGCGCGATCGCGCGCGCCAACCCGTGGCGAACGGCTCCTGCCTGACCGGTGGGCCCGCCGCCCTTGACCGTCACGAGCACGTCGAACTGGCCGATCGTGTTCGTGATCGCCAACGGCTGCGCGATGATCATGCGCAGCGTCTCGCGGGGGAAATAATCCTCGAACGGGCGGCGATTGACGACGATGCGGCCGGCTCCGGGCTTGATCCACACGCGCGCTATCGACGTCTTGCGTCGTCCCGTGCCGTAAAAGCGATCGAGCACCGCTGCCATCTATCGTCCCTCCGCGGAGGCTTTTTCGCGCGACGTCCGCAGCGCGAGCGCGGTCGGCTGCTGAGCGCTGTGTGGATGCTCGGCGCCGCGATACACCTTCAGCTTCTTGGCCATGGCGCGGCCGAGCCGGTTCTTGGGAAGCATGCCCTGCACCGCCCATTCGATGACGCGCTCGGGGTGCTTGTCGAGCATCTGCTCGGCGGCGACGTCCTTGAGGCCCCCGATGTAGCCGGTGTGCCAGCGGTAACGCTTGTTCTTGAGCTTGCGGCCGGTGAGATGCACCTTCGCGGCGTTGAGGACGACGACGTGATCGCCGACGTCGAGGTGCGGGACGAAGCTCGTCTTGTGCTTGCCTCTGAGGATGGTCGCGACCTGCGTCGCCAGACGCCCGAGCACCACCCCGTCGGCGTCGACGACGTACCACTTGCGCTGAATCTCGCTCATCACGGCCCTTTCGGCGCTAATCTGCGGCTCTAACTAGGCGTTCTACCGGAAGAAATCGCAACGAGGGATGATAGCGAGCCCCGCCGGCCATGTCAATCCCGCGCGCCCGCGACCGCCACGTAGTACTGCGTCCACAGCATCCACGCCAGCGGCCCGCCGCGGATCCGGGCCTCGAGCCACGAGGCGAGACTCCGCCCCGCCTCGCCACACGCCTCCGCCAGCAGCGGCAGATAGAGTCCCGACCGGTGGGACTCGCGAACGGTGAACCCCGCGTCGTCGAGCTGGCGGCGCACGTCGCGCGCCGTCAGGAGGTTGACGTGGCCGGTGGGCAGGATCGGCTCGCGGTACACGCAGCGCACGACGTTGATCACGCCGGGGAGGACCGCGATCTTCGCGAACACCTCGAGGGGGCTGTACTTCTGCGGTGTGGACAGGACCAGCACGCCGCCCGGTCGCAGCAGGCGCCGCATTCCCGCCAGTGCGTCGCGCGACTCGACGACGTGCTCGATCACCTCCGTGCACAGCACGAGGTCGAATGAGCCGGGCCGCAGCGCAGGGCGCCGGATGTCGTCGTGCACGACCGCGACGTTCGGATAGCGCACGGCCACCGCGCGCGCGGCATCGAGATAGGCATGATGCACGTCGCTCACGGTGACGCGCTCGAAGAGCCGCGACAGGAGCGGCACGTAGACGCCGGAACCGGGTCCCACTTCCAGCGCGGTCCGCCGGCCTGCGGCCAGGCGCGTGAGACGCTCGGCGATCCAGTCGCGTCGCGTGCAGTGCAGCCAGCGGCGCGTCGGATTGCGCGACTCGTATAGCGCGCGCTGAAGCGCAAGGAGATCGGCGCGCGTGCTCATGCCGTCGCGCTCACGATGCGGCCCCGCGCGCACGCGCCGGCGCACCGGTTTTGTGGGGCCAGGGGCAGAGCGACCGCACCGGACACACCGGGCACTTGGGCTTGAGCGCGACGCAGGTGCGTCGCCCATGCGTGATCATCAAGTGCGTCGCCTGGGTCAAAGAATCGGGGGGCAACACACGCACGAGTTGATCGTGAACGTCGTCCGGATCGTCGGAGCGCGCCAGACCCAGCCGCTGCGAGACCCGAAACACGTGCGTGTCGACGGCGAGCGCCTGGCCGCCGAAGGCGTTGCCTATGACGACGTTCGCCGTCTTCAGTCCGACGCCGGGCAGCTCCATGAGCGCCTCACGGGCCTGGGGGACCTCACCGCCGTGCCGCTCGACGAGCGCCTTCGACATCCCGAGGAGCGAGCGCGTCTTGGCGCGAAAGAACCCGGTCGAGCGGATCGCTTTCTCGAGGCTCGGAGGCCGCGCGCGCGCCAGCTCGCGCGCCGTCGGATACTTCGCGAACAGCGCGGGCGTCACCATGTTCACCCGTTCGTCCGTACACTGCGCGGACAAGATCGTCGCCACGAGCAGCTCGAACGGCGTACGGAACGCAAGCGCGATCTTGGCGTCGGGATACGCGCTCGCGAGCTCTTTCATGATGCTCGCCGCGCGCGCCTGCTTGGCTGCCCGGCTTTCCGGCACGCTCAGTCCCCCACGCGAAGCGCCTGCTCGCTCACGCTCACGCGGCCAAGCTCGACGGGGAAATCGAGGCGCGCCGCAATCTGTGGCGTCGGATCGTAGTTGCGCACCACCCAGTCGACGAGCAGCCGCGGCAGCGGGATCCAGCCGACGCTCGCGCGATCGACGGCGACGCCGAATGGCCGGCCCGCCATCGGCACAATGCGCACGCGCGCCGCGACGTCGGGGCCCGGTTGCTCGAAAACGAGATCCATCCACCCGGGCCCCAGACGGACGCGACTGCCGCGGAACCCGCGCAACGCGGACAGAAACGCCTGCAGATCGGCGGCGCCCACTTCCATCCGCTCGAGCCGGAGTCGTCCGATGTCGAACAGCTGCAGGCGGCCGGCCTCGAGCGCGTACGGGTTCACGAGCACGTCGTCGGCAACGAGCCGGAGATTCTGGACTCGCAGCGTCGCGGCGTCGCGCTTGGTGAGCTCGCCGACCGCGGCGGCGCGCGCGCTCACCTCCAGGCGCCTGACGCGACCGCGCGCGATCTCCCCATCGTGAGTCACACGGATCTCGAGACTGTCGACGTCGCGCGCGACTTCCCCGATCCGCTCGCGCATGGCCGCCTCCAGCCGCTGCGCGAGAGCCTCGGCGGGAACGTCGACCGGCTGCGTGAGACGCCGCGCGCGCAGCGTCGCCGTGGAGCCGTCGGGCAGCGGCAGGTCTGCGATCACCGGATAGGCGCGCGCGAGCGCGGAATCTCGCGCCAGCCGGTCGATCGTCTGGAGACTCTTGGCGACGCTGAAGTCGGGCCCCTGGTTGCCGCTCTTGAGGATGATGTAGTCGATGTCGAGCGGCTCGCCGGGCCGAGCACGCAGGAAGCGCAGCGGCAGCGCGTCGCGGACGGCGTAGTAGCGGAAATTGCTCACCGAGAAAAACCGGTAGTTCGGCACGACGCTGACGGTCGCCGGCTGCCCCGCGCGATCCTGAACGATCATTCGCAGCAGATCGCGCTGACGCCAGTCGTCGCGTATCGGCGCGCTCTCGAGCACCCACGGCATCCGGCGCCACGGCAGGTTCAGCGGCGGCGGCACCGCCCAGGCGACCGCCGAGACCTGCACGACGCCGACGAGTGCGAGCACCGCGAGCGCGATGCTGCCCAGGCGCGGGCTGAGCACGCCGACGACGAGACCGCCAAGCGCGGCGGCCACCGGGAGCAGCGGCAGGATGTAGCGCATGTCCTTGTTGCGCAGCAGCATGAACAACGCAAACGGCACGACGAAGGCCACGACAATCGTGCCCTCGCGTCGCACCAGCGCGACGACGAGACCGGCGAGAAGGAGCACCGTGGCGAGCAGGCCGAGCTCGGTGGGCAATGTGCTCGGATAGAACGTCAGCGCCTCCGAGGTCAGCGTCGGCGGCTTGCCCTCTTCGGCGCCGTGGGTCACCGCGCGCAGCGCGATCTGACGCGGCATCCCGACCATACGCGGCCCGTACCATGCGACGGCCACGGCGGCGGCGACCAGCGCCGCCAGCGTCGCGTTCGCAATGGCGCGGCGGTGGCGCTCGCGCACGAGCACCCAGAGGACCGGCGGCAGGACGTACGCGGCGAACGGCGGCTTCGTGAGCATCCCGACGCCGAACACCAGCCCGGCCACGACCGACCAGCCCACGCGCGTGAAGCCCTCGGTGCGAATCAGCACCAGGAGCGCGGTCGCCACCAACACGGCCAGCGGCAGGTCGAGCTGAAAGCGAAGGGCGCTGAAGATGACGAACGGCGCGGTGCCGAAGATCCAGGCGGCGGCGACGCCGGCGGTGCCGCCGGCGAGCGCACGACCGAGCGCGTAGGTGGCGGCCATGCCGGCGCCCAGGAACAGCACCATCACCGCCTCGGCCGCGGCGGCATCGGTCGGCAGCAGCCGGTAGAGCAGGCCTGCCGCGCACGGGACGATCGGCGGGTAGAACGACGACCTGCTCAAAATTGCGCGCCAGTCGCGCTTGCCGATGTCCTGCGCACAGGCCACCGCGCGCTCGAGGTGGTTGGCGTGATCCCATTCCGGCGGCCGCGTGTCGATCGCCGTCCACACCGCGGCGCACACGACGATGGCGAGCCACGCGAGGCCCACCAGCGCCCACTCGCGCGTCGCGCCGCCGGCGGGCCGGAGGTTCATCGCGACAGTCGCGCGCGGATCGCGTCGACGCGCGCGCGTTGCTCGGCCGGCGCCAGCGCGCGCGGCTCGTGCGCGTGCGTCCACACCGGCCGGCGCGGCGCGGGGTCGTCGCCGCGGCGCGGGACGAGATGCCAGTGGATGTGCGGCACCTCGTTGCCGAGCAGCTCGTAGTTCAGCTTGATGGCGTCGTACACGACGGCGAGCGCGCGGGCCACGGCGCTCACGCCGTCGATCAGCGCGTGACGCTCGTCAGCGTCGAGCTCCCAGAGCTCGGTCGCGTGGCGCTTGAGCACCAGCAATGTCCAGCCGGGAAAGAACTGGTCGGCATGCAGATAGGCGTTCGCGGGCCCGCAATCGGCGATGAACGCCTCCGCGGGTGGCCACTCGCCGCGGCAGGCACGACACGCCGCGCTGCTCACCGGGCGGCAAGGAACTCGCCGAGCCGCCGCAGCCCTTCGCGGATGCGCTCGACCGACGAGGCGTAGGAAAACCGCAGGTAGCCCTCCGCGTTGCTTCCGAAGGCGGCGCCTGGCGTGACCGCCACGTGGGCCCGGTCGAGGATCTCGTAGGCGAACGCGACCGAATCCCGCGTGAAGCGGCGCGCGTTGGCGAGCACGTAGAACGCGCCTTCGGGCTCGAAGCCGACGCCCAGGCCGATGGCGCGCAGACCGTCCACCATCGCGCGCCGTCGCTCGGCGAAGATGCGGCGAAAGCGCACCGTCTCCTCGCCCGCCTCGCGCAGCGCGGCAATCCCGGCCCACTGCACGAACTCGTTGGTCGAGATGAAGAAGTTGCCGTAGACGGTCTGCAGCGCGCGCACGTGGGCGCGCGGAACGATCACCCACCCCAAGCGCCAGCCCGTCATCGCGAACGCCTTTGAGAATCCATTGAGCACGAAGGCCTCATCGGTGAACTCGAGCATCGTGTGGTCCCGGCCGCCGTCGGTGAGGCCGTGATAGATCTCGTCCGAGACCACAGCCACGCCGCGCTCGCGCGCGAGGCCGGCGATGGCCGCCATGCGCTCGGGTGCCAGCACGCTGCCGGTAGGATTCGCCGGCGAGTTCACCATGATGGCGCGCGTGCGGGCGCTCAGCCGCTCGCGGATCGCCTCCGGCCGATACTGGAAGTGGTCGGCTTCGGTGACGTCGACCTCCACCGGGTGGCCGTCCGCATACCTGATGAAATTTGGATAGCATGCGTAGTACGGATTCGACAGCACGACTTCATCGCCCGGGTCGAGCAGATGCCCGAACAGCAGCAGCATCGCCGGCGACGTGCCCGGCGTCACCAGCACCTGATCCGGCGAGACCGTGACGCCGTAGACGCGCGCGTAGTGCTCGGCGATCGCCTCGCGCAGCTCGACGATGCCGAGGCTGTGCGTGTAGCGGGCGCGGCCGTCCTTGAGCGCCTTCTCGAGCGCGTCGCGCACGACAGGCGGCGCGTCGAAATCGGGCTCGCCGTATTCGAGATGCACGACGTCGACGCCGGCGCGTTCCAGCGTGCCCGCGCGCTCGGCCACCTCGACGGCGAGGAACGGCTCGATGTCGCGGATGCGGCGCGCGATCGGCACCGTCACGTGGAGCGCTCCTCCCGCGCCACGCGGCGGCCCGCCCTGAAGATCTGCCAGAGCATCCGCGGTCCGTCCTTGAGGACTCCGACCTTGCTTGCGGGCTGGTCCTGCCAGTTCACGGCGACCTCGGCCACGTGCCAGCCACGGGCGCGCGCGCGAAGCAGGAGCTCGACGTCGAAGCCGAAGCCGGCGGTGGCCAGCCGCGGGAACAGGTCGTCGGCGGCCGCGGCGGTGAACGCCTTGAAGCCGCACTGCGAGTCCTGGATGCCCGCGAGCCCGAGCCATTCGGCGAGCACGTTGAAGATGCGGCCGGCGAGGACGCGGTGGCGGCGCGCGCGCACGACGATGCCCGGCGCGCTGAGGACCCGCGATCCGATCGCCACGTCGGCGCCACCTGACAGTGCCGCCTCCAGCCGCTTGAGCTCGGCGATTGGCGTCGCGCCGTCGGCGTCGGCGAACAGCCGCCACGCGCCGCGCGCGGCCAGCATCCCGGTGCGCACCGCCGCGCCCTTGCCCGCGTTGGTCGGCTGGCGCACCAGGCGCACCTGCGCGTGGCGCGCGCTCATCGCACGCGCGACCTCGGCGGTGGCGTCCGTCGAGCCGTCGTCCACGACGAGGACCTCCCACGGCTCGCCGCACGTGCCGAGATAGGACACGACCTCGTCGAGATAGCGCGGCAGGCGGGCCGCCTCGTTGAAGGCGGGAATGACGACCGACCAGCGCGGCACGCTCACCACGCCGGCGTCACGACGGAATCACCGAGAGGTCGACCTGACGGCGCCGGCGGGCGACGCCTGTGGCGTGCGCGGCGCGGGCAACGCCGGCGGCCACGGCCGGGGCCACCGCCTTGTTGAACACGCTCGGGATGATGTATTCCTCGCTCAGCTCCGAACGCCGCACGCAGGCCGCGATCGCTCGCGCGGCGGCGACCTTCATCTCGTCGTTGACCGTCCGCGCGCGCGAGTCGAGCAAACCGCGGAAGAAGCCCGGAAAGCAGAGCACGTTGTTGATCTGGTTGGGGTAATCCGAGCGGCCGGTCGCCATCACGCGGGCGTAGCGTCCGGCGTCTTCCGGCTGGATCTCCGGTACCGGGTTCGCCATGGCGAACACGATGGGATCGCGCGCCATGCGCTTGAGGTCTCGCACGCTCAGGATGCGTGGCACGGAGAGCCCGATGAAGACATCAGCCCGCTCCAGCGCATCCGCCAGCCGGCCCTTCACGCGCCGCGGGTTCGTCGCCCCCGCCACCCAGCGCTTCATGAAGTCCATGCCCTTCGGGCGGTCGGGATAGATCGTGCCGAACTCGTCCACGCCGATGATGTCCCGGACACCGCTGCTCAATAATATTTTGATGGTCGCCGTGCCGGCGGCGCCGACCCCGGTCACCACCACGCGCAATTTCTTCAGATCCTTCTTTACGATGCGCAGCGCGTTCAGGAGAGCGGCGAGCACGACCACCGCCGTGCCGTGCTGATCGTCGTGGAAGACCGGGATGTCGAGCTCCTTGCGAAGCCGCTCCTCGATCTCGAAGCAGCGGGGCGCGGCGATGTCCTCCAGGTTGATGCCGCCGAACGCCGGCGCCAGGTACTTCACCGTCTCGACGATCTTGTCCGGCTCCTTGGTGGCCAGGCAGATCGGGAAGGCGTCGACGTTGGCGAACTCTTTGAAGAGCATCGCCTTGCCTTCCATGACGGGCAGCGCGGCCTCCGGACCGATGTCGCCGAGCCCGAGCACCGCGGTGCCGTCCGTGACGACGGCCACGGTGTTCTGCTTGATCGTGAGCGAAAATGCGCGCTGACGGTCCTCTTTGATGGCGAGCGAAACGCGCGCGACGCCCGGCGTATACGCCATCGAAAGGTCGTCGCGGGTGCGGATAGGGACCTTGCTCTGCAGCGCGATCTTACCGCCCAGATGCATGAGAAACGTGCGGTCCGAGATGTTGACGACACGGACGCCGCTGGTCTGTTTGAGACGATTGACGATCTGGGCGCCGTGGCCGCTATCGCGAGCATTGATGGTGATATCGCGGATGATGCGCTCGCGTCCGGACTCGACGAGGTCCACGGCGCCGATATCGCCGCCGGCATCGCCGATCGCCATGGCGACGCGGCCCAACATGCCGGGTCGGTTCTGGATCCCTAGCCGCACCGTAAGGCTGTAGCTGGCGCTCGGCGCGACCGTAGACACTCTTCGCTTCTACCCCTCCGCGCCGAGGCAAGTCAACTTACGGGCTCGGGCCGAGTGAGGGAACTACCGAGGGGGGCCGCGACGTTCCCTTGTCCGCGCCGGAAACGATGCACATCTCGCACGTCTTGTTGTAGAACACGCCAGTCCGGATGGGCATCCCGGGCCGTACAGCGTGCCGTGTACGGCACGCTTCCGTGGGCCTCGTTGGCGGAACCCTGCAGGCCGAATGAGGATACCAGAGTACGCAAGACCTGAATCCATGAACGGAAATTCCCATCGTAGGGAGGGCGACAGAAGCGACGGGCCACGGCCTCGCGCAGGACTTACAACCGGTTAGGAAAAATCGGGGACTGTTGGCCTGTTTCTTGAAGATTCTCGGGCCTCTAAGAAACGCTTCAAGGGAGACCAGCATCCTACAGGTGCATGCAAATCGACCCGGTGACACCATGACATTCCGCGAACCAGCTCACGAGAATCACAACGAGGCGGAACAGCTCGTTCCCGTCGCCGCGCTAGCGACTGAGGAAGAGACTCCGCCCGCAGCGATCCACGAAGACGAGGCCGACGAGATCCAGCCCGTCCCTGAAGAGGCACTCACGCCGCTTCCGGCCAAGGGCGAGGATCCTGTTCGCCTCTACCTCAAGGAGATCGGCAAGGTCCCGCTTCTAACGGCCCAGCAGGAAGTTCAGATTGGCCGGCGTATCGAGGTCGGCCAGATTGCGCTGCGCCGAGGTCTGGCGGGTATTCCCATGGCGGTGCGCGCGCTGCTGGACGTCGGTGACCGGCTCCGGCACAACGACATCGCCGCCGATGACGTGATCGTGCTGCCCGAGGGCGGTGAGCTCGAGGCCAAGGAGATCCGGCCCGTGCTGCTCGCCTTCGGCCGCATGCGCCGTCTCGAGCGGAAGATTGCTCGCCTCGAGGAGTCGCTGAACGACAAGCGCCGCTCGGCGTCGGGCCGCGCCAACGTTCAGAAGCAGATCGCCACGGATCGGGCGGGCATCCAGAAGACCGTCGCCGACATGCCGCTCAAGCCGGCGCTCATCGACGACCTCGTCGGCAAGGTACGCCGCCTGTGCCAGCGCATCGACGCGCTCGTCCAGGAGTCGCGCCGAAATCGGACCGCGACGGTGACACGTGACCTCAAGCGCCTCGAGGCCGAGGCGGGGCTGCCGCGCAAGCAGCTGCAGGCGCTGCTTGCGGAGATCGAGGCCAGCGACCGTACGGTGCGCCAGGCCAAGCGCGAGCTGATGGAGGCCAACCTCCGGCTGGTCGTCTCCGTGGCCAAGCGCTACCTCGGCAGCGACCTGTCGCTGCTCGACTTGGTCCAGGAGGGCAACATCGGCCTGATGAAGGCGGTGGACCGGTTCCAGTACCGGCGCGGGTTCAAGTTCTCGACGTACGCGACGTGGTGGATTCGTCAGGCCATTACGCGGGCGATCGCGGACCACTCGCGCACGATCCGGATCCCCGTGCACATGGTCGAGACGCTCAACCGCATCTCGCGGGTCAACCGCAACATGGTCAACGAGATGGGGCGTGAGCCGACGCCCGAGGAGTTGGCGCAGCGGACGGGTGTGCCCGCCAAGAAGGTGCGGCTCATCCTCGAGTCTTCGCGTAAGCCGCTGTCGCTGGAAACGCCGATCGGCGAGGACAGCGAGCTCGGCGACTTCCTCGAGGACAAGTCGGCGGGCTCGCCGAACGACACCCTGCTGGGTCAGGATCTCACCACGCAGGTCGAGCGCGCGCTGGCGACGCTGTCGCCCAAGGAGAAGGAGATCCTGCGACTGCGGTTCGGCATCGGCGAAGAGGGCGAACACACGCTGGAGGAGGTCGGCAAGCGCTTCGCGGTCACGCGCGAACGCATCCGCCAGATCGAGGCCAAGGCGCTGCGCAAGCTCCGCCATCCGCTGCGCGGGCGCAATCTGAAGGCGTTCGTCGAGAACTAGCTCGTCTGCTCGGGCGGGGGCGGCGGCGACGCTGCCCCCGTTCGGGCTCGCTAATCGACAATGCGGTGCGCCTGCCTAGGTGTGCACCGATTCCTAGCCGGGTCCGACGCAATACCCGAAACACGGCCCTCACGGGGGCAGCGCCGCCGCCGCTCCCCACCCACCCGCGAGCTAGTTCTCGGGACTAGCTTCCGAGAGTACTAAGGACACCGCGCCAGAGGGCGCCGACCTCGGTGGCCCCCGCCGACTGCTTCCGGACGGCGGTGTGGACCATGACTAGCCGACTGCCCGGATCGACCATGATCGTCTGACCGCGCACGCCGAGGAGCGCGAACGTCCGCCGCTCACCCGGAAAGATCCACGTCTGATAGCCGTAGCCGAAGAATGGCCTCGCGATGCCGGGCTTCAAATGTTCCTGATCGGGCCGCACGGTCGTCGCCTCCTCGATCCATCTCGCCGGGATGAGCTGGCGGCCGCGCCAGTTGCCGTCGTGGGCGAGCAGCAATCCGAGCCGCGCGTAGTCTCGGAGCACCGCGTTGATGCAGCAGTAGGTCACCTCTTGGCCGGAACGATCCACCAGCCAGGTCGCGTCGGCCTCGGCGCCGATCGGCTGCCAGATCTTCTCGGACAGATAGTCGGCGACCGGCCGTCCCACGGCGCTCCGCAAGACGAGCCCCAGCACCTGAGTCTCGACCGACGCATACGAGAACTTCGTTCCGGCGGGCACGGCGCGCTCGTTGAAATGCGTGACCGCCTCCACCCCGCCCGGCGCCATCTGCAAGAACGTCTCGCGCGACAGCCGCGCCACGTCGTCCCGTCCGGAATAAACCTCCTCGAACCGCACGCCAGACGACATCTGCAGCAAGTGCCGCAGCGATGTGCGCCCGTACTCCGTGCCCGCGAGCCCGGGCACGTACGCTGAGGCGACGTCGTCCACGGAGCGGATCCGGCCCTCGGCGACGGCGATGCCGACGAGCATCGACGTGACGGTCTTGGCCATCGACCACGACGTGAACCGATGCCGATCGTTGCGCCCGTACTGGTACCGCTCGAGAAGAATCGTATCGCCACGAGCGACCAGTACTCCGGTGGTCGGATTGCGCTCCAGATAGAGGTCCAGGTCCGCCGCAGCGCCCTGGTAGTAGTACTGGATCACCGGCTCGGCGCCCGCGCGGCCCAAACGCGATGGTGCGTCGGCTCGGGGAACGACCCGGCTCTCGAAGACGCTGTCCAGCGCGCTGTGCGACCCGACCAAAAACGGGGTGGTGAAGAACGTCGTGCGATCGCCGGTCGGAAAGCCGTTGGTCTCGCCGTAGTCCTCGGCGTCCGGCCCGCTCGGTGCGAAGCGCGGCGATGCCGCGACGACGGCTGCCGAGCCCGAGACGATGCCTTCGCGCGTGCCCGGCGGTGCCGGCGCCGCACATCCGGCGAGCAGTGAGACAAGCACGGCCAGTATCGACAGGCGCGGGACGAGGTCGTGTCTCATGGCGGCGGGCATCGTATCATCGGCGCCACCGTCGCGACAGGAGGTCGACCCGATGACAAGGATTCGCTTCGCCGCGGCGCTGGGACTCCTGCTCGCATCGATCGTCGTCGTCGGCTCGACACCGGCGCAGCGGGGACCGGTCAGGATCGGCTTCACGACGGACCTCACTGGCACCGCGGCGCAAGCGGCCAAGGACATGGTGAACGGCCTCACCCTCTATCTGGACGAGATCGGGTCGCAAATGGCGGGGCGCAAGGTGGAGCTGATCGTCGAGGACACGCAGGGTCGGCCCGACGTCGCGCTGACGAAGCTGCGTAAGCTCGTCGAGCACGACCGCGTGCACCTGGTCGCCGGCGTGCTCTTCGGCCACCTCGGCTACGCGATGGCGCCCAAGGTCGAGGAGTACAAGATCCCCGCGCTCTTCACCGTCACGGCGGCGGACGACCTCACGCAGCGCCTGAAGTACCGCTGGGTGATTCGCACCGGCTGGGCGTCGAGCCAGCCATCCCATCCGTTCGGCGAGTACGCCGCCAAGACGCTCGGCTACCGCAAGGTCGCGGTCATCGCCTCCGACTACGCGTTCGGCTGGGAGGTCGTCGGCGGCTTCCAGCGCACCCTCGAGGAGCACGGCGGCCAGGTCATCCAGAAGCTATGGACGCCGCTGGGAGCAATGGACCTGGCGCCGTTCATCGCGAAGATCCGGCGCGACGCGGACGCGGTGTTCACGATGATCGCCGGCGCCTCCACGCTGCAGTTCTTCAAGCAGTACGAGGAGGCGGGGCTCAAAGCCAAAATCCCCGTCATTGCCGGCGGGCCCGCGGTGGACGAGGCGCTGCTGCCCTCGATGGGCGACGAGGCGCTGGGCGTGATCAGTCCGCTCATTTACAGCGGCGCGCTCGACACGCCGGCGAACCGGCGTTTCGCCAAGGAGTACCGCACGCGCTTCGGCAAGGTGCCCTCGTACTTCGCCGAGACGAACTACACCAGCGGGCGCTGGATCAACGAAGCGGTCAGGGCCCTCGGCGGTAACGTGGAGGATCGCGAGAAGCTGCTGGCCGCGCTACGCAAGGTCGAGATTCCTGACGCGCCGCGGGGTCCGGTGAAGCTCGACAGCTACGGCAACCCGATTCAGAACGTCTACTTCCGCAAGGTCGAGCGCAACCGCGAGGGCGAGCTGCAGAACACGGTGATCGTGACGATCCCCGCCGTCTCGCAGTTCTGGAAGTACAACCCCGAGGAGTTTCTGCGGCAGCCGGTCTACAGCCGGGACGTGCCGCCGTGCCGCCACTGCTGAGCGGCGCTCAGCCCGGGCGACTGCGCATCAGCGGCACGGCGAGAGGAACGATCACGAGCAGCGCCGCCAGCGCGTTGGTGGCGAACGCGAGCGGTGCGCCGACGCTGCCCGCAAGCAGGCCGATCGCCAGCGTGCCGAGCGGCTGCGTCCCGATGCAGGCCGAGAGAATGCCCATCGCCCCGCCGCGCTCACGCTCGGGCGCCGCAAGCAGCACGAGCGTGCTCTGCATCGCGGCGAACGCCGACTCGGCGGCGCCCATGACGACCATCAGCACGATGGACATCGCAAACGATCGCGAGCCGGCCAGGAGCATCAGCAGCACGGGCGCCACGAGGACGGCGCTCGCGAACAACGGCGCGTGCCGCAGGCGACCCCCGCGCGAGGCGAGCGTGAGCGCGCCGACGAGCGCGCCGACGCCGTCGGCCGCGACCAGCATCCCGAGGGCGGTCGGGCCGACGCTCAGCACGTCGCGCGCAAACACCGGCAGCATCTGCTGATACGGAAAGAACAGCGTGTTCATCGCGATGGTGACGAGCAGCGCGCCGCGCACGATCGGGCTCGCCCACGCCGCGTGCAGGCCCGCTCGCAGGCTCGCGACGATGGACGCCGAGGCCGCGCTTCCGGGACCGCCCAGACGGCCGATGAGTCCGGCCGACGCGGCCAGTCCCGCGCCGTACACGGCCGCCATGAGCAGATAGGCGGCGGCCGGACCCACGCGCGCCAGGCAAATCCCGGCCGCGAGCGGGCCCAGCATCTTCGCGATCTGCATCGAGACGGTCTCGAGCGACACCGCCTGCGCGACACGCGACGCGCCCAGCACCGCGTAGAGCGCAGTGCGCCGCGCCGGAAAGTCGAGCGCCCACATGGCCCCGAACACGATCTCGAGCGCGACGAGCGGCCAGTACCCGCCGGCGCCGCCGGCGAAGATTGCCGCGAGGGCCAGCGCGGTCGCAAGGCCGACGCACTGGGCGGCCACGAGCACACGGCCGCGCGCGACCCGATCGGCGACGATGCCGGCGAACGGCCCGACGAGCATCAGCGGCGCGGCGCGCGCGAAGGCTGCGAGGCCCACCATGAACGGCGAGCCGGTGAGCGAGAGCGCCAGCCAGCCCACGACGAGCAAGTCCATCCACCGCGCCGCGTTGACGCAGAGTCCGGAGAGCCAGAGCCGCCGGTAGCTCGGCTCGGCAAGCACCTCCGCCGCCGCCAGCCGGCCGGCCAGCGCGGCGACCGCGGACACGCTCACCCGCTCACAACCCCCGGCAGGAGGTGAAGACGGCGAGGAAGATGATGAGGCCGGCGGGAATCAGCGTCACCACCAGGGAGATCGCGGTGAACATCGTGAAGACGATCGGCCCGAACACCGGCGTGCTGACGTGCCAGACGCGGGCCACGAGTAGCTCGAGAATCCAGCCGAACGTGTAGAACACGTTCGTCACGATCCAGTAGGCGGCGATCGCGATGATCACGAGCAACGGCGGCTTGGGCTGCCCGAGCGGCAAGCCGCCACTGAGCTCGCAGCCCCAGGCGACGGCAAAGAACACCGAGAGCGTGAGCAGGCTGGTGGCGCCGACGATGATGTTGTACGGCAGCCGGCGCAGTTCCCACCACGCCACGACGTGGGCGGGATGCGACTTCTCGAGCTGGTGCGCGAAGATCCAGCCCGCGAGACGCCAGGAGATCCGAAAGAGCGGCGCCGCCCTCACGTAGCTCATGATCTCACGCGCGCCGCGGCGCCCTCAGCGCGTCTGCCCGCTGCGCATCAGGAGCCAGCTGTTGATGCCGGTGTCCGGCGGCGAGGCGCTGAGCATCGTGACCATCGTCGCGATCTCGCTGCGATGGTGCGTCGCGTGGTTGGCGACATGCTGCAGCAGCGGGCCGAGCGGCAGGCGAAACGCCTTGCCCTCGGTGTTCTTGTACTCGATCGTCCGCGCCAGGTCCGTGTCGGCCAGCGCGTCGACGAAGGCGCGCTGCTCGGCCTCCAGCTCGTCCCACCGCGGGCGGACGGCGGCGAGCGTCGCGAACTCCGCGCCCGGCAGGCTCGTGGGCGACGTGCCCTTCCAGCGACTGAGCCACACACGGTCGGCGCCGTAAAGATGGCCGAACATGCGCGTGAGGGTCGGATAGCTGAACTGCTTGCCGACGTCGCGGCCGCACACGTCCTCGCCCAGGGCGGCGGCCACGTCGTACAGGCGGCGGTTGGCCCAGCGGTGATACTCGTAGAGATCGCGCATCAGCGTCAGACTCATCGAGCGTCCCTCCTGCCGTGGCTCACGGCCGCTCCTGCCCGCTCCGGATGGCAATGAAGCGCGCCAGCCCCGTGCCTGGCGGCGAGCCGCTCACCATGGTCAGCATCGTGGCGATCTCGCTCCGGTGGTGCGTGCCGTGGTCCGTCACGTGGTGCAGCAGCAGCGCGAGCGGCTGAGCGTACTCCTTGCCGGAGAGCAGCCGGTACTGAATCGTTCGCTCCAGCTCGCTCGGCCGCAGGCTCGCGAGATAGTCCGCCTGCTCGCGTTCGAGGCTCACCCATCGCTCACCGAGCTCGCCGAGCGTCGGCGCCAGCTCCGCCTCCTTCGGCGCCGCCGTCGGCGACACCCCGCGCCAGCGCGCGAGCCACAGCGTGTCGACGCCGTAGACGTGAAAGAAAAGGCCTTTGAGCGTGGGCTCGCTGAACTGCGGGCCGATCTCGCGTGCGACCGCCTCCTCGCCCAGCTTCGCCGCCACGTCGAGCAGCGTGCGGTTGGCCCACCAGTGATGGGCGTAGAGCGTGCGGATCGTCTCCAGGCTCATTCCAGGACGGCCACCGTCTCGCCCTCCTGCACCGTTTGCCCCTCGCGCACGCGAATCTCTTTGATCGCTCCAGCGCGCGGCGCTTCCACAGGAATCTCCATCTTCATCGACTCGAGCACGATCACGGGATCGCCGGCCGCCACCTTGTCGCCGACCTTCGTCGTCACCTGGAAGACCACCCCCGTGATGTGCGCCTTGACCTCCTCAGCCATGGAACGCTCCTTGTTCGAGCATCTGAGTGTGCACCTGGCCGCGGCGGAAGTCTGCATGCGCCACGACGGTGCGCAGCAGCGGCAGCGTCGTCTTCACGCCCTCCACCACGCACGCGTCGAGCGCCTGCGCCAGGCGCTCGATCGCCTGCGCGCGATCGGTCCCGCGCGCGATGAGCTTGAAGAGCAGCGGATCGTAGTGCACGGACACGGCGCTGCCCTCCACCACGCCGGACTCGAGCCGGATTCCCTCGCCGTACGGCAGCGACAGCCGCGTGATCGTCCCCGGCGAAGGCAGGAAGTTCCGCGCGGGATCCTCGGCGTAGATGCGCACCTCGATGGCGGCGCCGCGCTGCTCGACCTTGTCCTGCGCGAACGGCAGCGGCTCGCCGGCGGCCACCCGGAGCTGCGTCGCGACGAGATCCAGGCGCGTCACCTCCTCGGTGACCGGGTGCTCGACCTGCAGCCGCGTGTTCATCTCGAGGAAATAGAAGGCGCCGTCGGCGTCGACGAGGAACTCCAGCGTGCCCGCATTGACGTAGCCGATCGCCCGCGCGCCGGCAACGGCGGCCTCGGTGAGGCCGCGCTTGGTCCCGGGGGCGAGATTCGGCGCCGGCGACTCTTCGACGAGCTTCTGGTGGCGGCGCTGGATCGAGCACTCGCGCTCGTGCAGGTGGACGACGCTCCCGTGCGTGTCGCCAAAGACCTGCACCTCCACGTGACGCGGCGCCTGCAAATAGCGCTCGACATACAGCTCGCCGCTCGCGAACGCACTCTGCGCGCGACGCGCCGCCACGGCGAACGCGCCCGGCAGCTCGGCGGCCGTGGACACCTTCGCCATGCCGATGCCACCGCCTCCGGCGGCCGCTTTGAGAATGACGGGATAGCCGACCTCCGCGGAGACGCGCTCGGCGCTGGCGACGTCCGCCACGGGCGCGGCGCTACCCGGCACGATCGGCACGCCGGCGGCGGCCATGCGGCGCCGGGCCTCGGGCTTGTCGCCCATCGCGCGGATCGCGTCGGGCGATGGCCCGATGAACGTCAGGCCCGCCTGGCCACACGCCTCGGCGAAGCGCCAGTTTTCCGAGAGAAATCCGTAGCCCGGATGCACGGCGTCGGCCGCCGCTTCGCGCGCGGCGGCAACGATGCGCTCGATGCTCAAATACGACTCGCGCGCCGGCGCCGGGCCCAGGAGTACCGCGCGATCGGCGTCGGCGACGTGCGGCGCGTCGCGGTCGGCCTCCGAGTAAACCGCGACCGTGCGCAGTCCGAGCGCGCGGCACGCGCGCAGCACGCGACGCGCAATCTCCCCGCGGTTGGCGACGAGGACGGTGCGAAACACGCTCAGGGAGCGGCGGGAACCGGCTCGGTAGCGACGCGGTCGGCGGCGGCGATGCGCCAGCCGGCATGCGTCGGCGCCCAGCGCAGCAGCACGAACGCGACCGCATGCGCGCCCTCGATGCGAAGCTTCACGACCTGCTGGCGGCCGATTGCGGCCAGCCCGACGACACGCGCGTCGGTGATGCGTCCGCCGATCGAGGCGATCGCCTCGCTCACGGCCTCGCGTGCGGTGGAGTCGACCCAGCCGGAGGCCGCCGCCCTGTCGCCCGCCGTCAGCGCGGCGCGGTAGGCGTCGACGGCACGCGTGAGATCGGCCGGAAGCGCCGCGGGATCGAAGTTGGGCGGAGCTTGAACGAGATCCGGCGCCACGACGTCCGGCGGCACGCCGAGGAGCGTGGCGTCGATCAGCGGCGCCATCGCGTCGCCGGTGATGCCGCCGGCTTTTTCGAGCGCGCCGAGCAAACGCCCCTGCCAGTCGGCGACGCGCTCGCGCGCGGCGGCGTCGCCCGCCAGACGCGACAGCACGATCGCACCGGCGGCGGCGTGGCGCCGCTCCTCCTCGAGACAGCGCGCAAGGATGCGGCGCGTCGGCGGCTCGTAGACGGCATTCGCGGACGCCAGATGCCGCGCGTAGAGCGTCACGAGATGCGGCTTGAGCACGCCGTACGCGCCGGCGATGCGCTCGAGCGTTTGTCGCGGCCCCTCCGGACTCTCGAGCAGTCGCGCGAACGCCACGACGCCGTCGTTCGCGGGCTCGGAGGTCTGCGCGGGCGCGCGCAGCTCAGGAAGCCGGCGGCCCCACGCATCCGCGTGCTGCGCGCAGTCCCACACGTGCCGACCGAACAGGAGCTTCGCGGGCAGCTCCGGCGTGAGCGCGATCCAGCCGCCGAGCACCCGCATGAGGCGCTCCTCGGCGTAGCGGTAGTGGCGGATACGGCGCGCGGAGTCGTCGACGGAGAGATGACCGGCGAGTCGCTCGGAGCTCAATACACCTGGGAGCGCTGGGTGCTCTTCACCAGGCGCTCGATCTCCTCGTCGGTGAAGCCCGCCAGCTTGCGCGCCTCCTTGGCGATCGAGATCGGCACGACCTCGTGATGCCCGTCTTGCCGCGTGCCGCCCAGGTTGAAGCGCTCGTCGATCGTCTCCTGAAACTCGATGGCGCGGCGGCGGCGCTCGGGGTCACCGCGCGTGAGCTCGTTGAGCCAGCGTGAGCCCATGCGCACGTGCGTGATTTCGTCCGCCAGCACATAGTCGACGGACTTCTCGATCACCGGATCGCCGATCTTCTGCGCGATGTGGATGAGCTGGTTGAAGACGTCGCACGCCAAACCCTCGAGCCCTCGGTTGACGCCGGCCACGCGCGCGGCGGCGTCCTCGGCGCACGCGCAGCGCCAGAGAATCGTGGACTCGGGAAACTCGCCGACCCGGCCGCCCAGATGCTCGAGGAGACCGAGATACGTCTCGACGTGGCGCGACTCGTCCCAGACCTGGCGCGCCATGTCGAGCGTGAACTCCCACGGCGCGTCGGGGAAGTCGTAGACGGTGCGGCCCGCCCCCTCCATCGCCTGCAGCTCGCCGACCATGATGCCGTGCACGCGCTCGCGAATGGACTCGCGGCTGGCAAGGTCGGGGAACGGCGGCAGGCCCTGCTCGACCTTCAGCTCGGCGACGTCACGCGCGCGCATGCGCACGAAGCGGTCCTCGCGCGCGAGCTTGTCGTAGGCGATCGGACGATCCACGCGTCGCCTCCCTGGAACAATGAACGGTTGTTCAGCCGAGAGTGTAGCACGGCGCTAGACGCGCTCCTTGAGCTCTTTGCCGAGCAATCCCTCGGGCCGCACGAGCAGCACGACGATGATGATCACGAAGGCAAGCGTGTTCTTGAAGGCGATCGTCAGGTATGCGCCGGTCAGGCTCTCCGCGATGCCCAGCAGCAGCGCGCCCAGGACTGCGCCGGGGAGGCTGTTGAGACCGCCAAGGACGGCGGCCGCGAAGCCTTTGAGGAACGGATCGAGCATGAAGAACGGGTCCAGCAGCAGCGCGGGCGCCAGGAACACGCCGGCGATCACGCCGAGCGCGCACGCGACCGCCCAGGCCACGCCGAGCACGAGCCGCGTGGGAATGCCGAGCGTCTGGGCGGCCATGACGTTCTCCGACGTCGCGCGCATCGCGAGGCCCAGCCGGGTCTTCTGCACGAGCAGGTAGAGCAGCGCCGAGCCGACGACGCCCGCCGCCATCGTCGCGAGCGTGAGCTGGCTCACGATCAGCGGGCCGACGGCGTACGTCTTCGTGTCGGAGATGGGAAACGGAAGCGACACCGGCTCGGCGCCCCAGAGGTAGACGACGACGCCCTGGACGATGAGCGCCAGCCCGAGCGTGAGGATCACCATGCCGAGCAGGTTGGCGCCTTGCCGCTGCGCCGGAACGAGGACGCCGAAGTAGAACGCGAGCCCGATCGCGGCGCCGACGGCAAGGCTCGCGCCGAGCGCCACGCCGAACGAGTACTGGCGCGACAGCAGCGAGAACGCCACGAACGTCGCCACCGTCGCGACGTCGCCGTGCGCGAAGTTCAGGACACGCGTGGAGCGATAGATCAGCACCAGTCCCAGCGCGACCAGCGCATAGAGGCTGCCCGCGGACAGTCCCGCCAGCGTGTATTGCGCCAAGCGGATCATCGGAACGGCCACAGCTGGAAGTAGAGCCGGGTCTTGAGCCAGCGGCCGTACAGTCCGAGCGGCTCGAAGATGAGGACGAGGAGAATGGCCAGGCCGAACACGACCGGCACCATCTCACGAAAGCCGGACAGCGCCTTGGGCACGAGCGTGACGAACGCCGCCCCGAGGATCGAGCCTTCGACGGAGGCCACACCGCCCACGATGACGGCGACGAACACCGGGATCGACTCGCCGATGTTGAACATCTGCGGCTCGATGTGGCCGAGCAGCTGCGCGTACAGGGCGCCGTGCACGCCCGTGTAGAACGACGAGATCGCGAAGGCCAGCAGCTTGTAGCGCGTGAGGTTGACGCCGTTGACCTCGGCGGCGATGTCGGAGTCTCGGATGGCAACGAAGGCGCGGCCGACGTAGGACGACACGAGGTTCAGCGTCACCAGCGTGAACAGCGCGAGCAGCGCCACGTACACGTAGTACTCGTAGCGGGCGCCGCCGAGGCCGAGCACCGGCTTCAGCCTGGCGATCGCGAGGCCGGAGCGTCCGCCGGAGAGCGTCTCGAAGTTGACGAACACCTGGTACACGGCGACCCCGAAGCCGAGCGTCACGATAGCGAGGTACGGGCCCTTGAGGCGCAGCGAGGGAAAACCGATGACGACGCCGGCCAGCGCGGCCACGAGCCCGGCGATGGCCAGCGCCAGGAGGAACGGCAGCCCCCAGCCGCGAAGGTGGCCGAAGGCGAACGCACCGATCGCCAGAAATCCCGCCTGCCCGAACGAGATCTGGCCCGTGTAACCGATGAGGAGGTTCTGGCCCATCACACCGATCGCCGTGAGCGCCACCAGCGTCGCGCTGAAGACGACCCACTCGGGCGCGAGCCACGGAAACACCACGAGCGCCGCGCCGAGCAGCGCCAGCAGCGCGCGGGCCAGCGGCTTGCGCGCGATCGTGAGGTCCGCGCGGTACGATTCGACGAGGTCCACGTCAGCGGTACAGGCGCTCGATCAGCTCGGCGTAGCGCCGTTCGAGCGCGCGCCGCTTGACCTTCTTCGTCGGCGTCACGTCGCCCTCCTCCTCGTAGAAGCGGCGCGGCAGCAGGGCGACCTTCTTGATCGACTCGACCTGCGACAGCGTGCGGTTCACCTTGTCGACCTCGGACTCGATCAGCCGGACGATCTCCGGGTTCTGGGTGAGGTCCTGGAACGTCGTGAACGGCACGCGGTGGTCCTGCGCGAACTTGGTCACGGTGTCTTCCTCGATCAGGATCAGCGCCACGAGGTAGCGGCGGCCGTCGCCCACCACCACCGCGTCCTGGATGTAGGCGCTGAACTTCAGCTTGTTTTCGATGTAGGCGGGCGTGATGTTCTTGCCGCCCGCCGTGATGATGATGTCTTTCTTGCGATCGAGGATCTTGAGCCGGCCATCCTCCCAGGTGCCGACGTCGCCCGTGTGCAGCCAGCCGTCGGCGTCGATCGTCTCCGCGGTCAGCGCCGGATCCTTGTAGTAACCCTTGAATACGTGCGGGCCGCGCGTGAGGATCTCGCCGTCGTCCGCCAGCGCCACCTCGATGCCGGGCAGCGGCTCGCCGACCGTGCCGACGCGCGGCGACTCCGCCCGGTTGACGGCAATCACGCCGGTCGATTCCGTGAGCCCGTAGCCCTCGATCAGCGGGATGCCGAGCGCGTGGTAGAACTCGAACAGGTCCGGCGACGCCGGCGCCGCGCCGCACACGGCGAGCCGCGTGCGGTCGAAGCCGAGCCGGCGCTTGAGCGGTGCGAGCACCGTCCAGTAGGCCAGCCGATAGAGCGCGCGCAGGCCCAGCGGTACGGGCTCGCCGCTGAGCGACGCGCGGGCGTGGCGTCGTCCCACCGAGACCGCCGCGCGGTAGAGCGCGCGCTTGAGCCGCGTGGAGTCCTGCATGCGCAGCTCCACCGTCGAGGCGAGCTTTTCCCAGATCCTCGGAACGCTGCCGAAGTACGTCGGCGAGACCTCGCGCAGGTTCTGAAACAGCGTGTCGAGGCTCTCGACGAAGCTCACGACGTAGCCGTTGCGGATCGCACCGAAGACGGTGACGAGGTTTTCGTAGACGTGGGCGAACGGCAGGTAGGAGACGACCTCGTCGTCCGCGCTCACGGGATTCATCGTCGCGCCGGCGTCGGCCTGCCAGAGGATCGCGCGGTGCGTGAGCATCGCGCCCTTGGGCGGCCCGGTGGTGCCGGAGGTGTAGATGATCATCGCGGTGTCGTCCGGGCTGATCGCCTCGCGCCGCTCCGTGACGGTCCGGGGGTGGCGCTCGTTGAAGGCGATGCCCTCCTTGAGGAAGTCGTCGAAGAAGACCACGCGCTCGTCGGCAAAGCCCCAGAGGCCCTTGGCGTCCCAGACGACCACGCGGTCCACGCACGTGTCACCGACGATGCCGAGCACTTTGTCGAGCTGCTCCTCGTTGTCGACGAAGATCAGCCGCGCCTCGCAATGCTCGAGCAGATACCTGATCTGCTCGGGCGCCGAGGTCGGATAGATGCCGACGGTCGCGCCGCCCGCGGTCTGGATGCCGAGGTGGCAGTAGAGCCACTCGGGACGGTTGTCGCCGAGCACGGCGACGTTTTCTCGCGGCGAAAGCCCGAAGGCGAGCAGCGCGGCGGCGACGCGGTGCACGTGCGCGCCGTACTCGCGCCAGCTGACCCGATGCCAGATGCCGTACGCCTTGTAGCGGAGCGCCAGGCCGTCGCCCTGGCGCTCGACCTGCCACGCGAACATCCCGGGCAGCGTCGCCATCACCATCGCCTCCTCTTGCGGTAGAGTCGCCAGCCCTTCGACGCCGGCTCGACCGCGCCGATGCCGAGATAGACTTCCTGCACGTCGGCATTGTCGGCGAGCTCGTGCGATGTGCCCTCCAGCACCACGCGACCGGCCTCGAGGATCGCGCCGCGCGCCGCCGCCCCGAGGGCCAGACGCGCGTTCTGCTCGACGAGCAGAATCGTCGTGCCGGTCCGGCTGATCGCCGTGAGCGCGTCGTACACGAGCCGCGCGATGCGCGGCGCCAGGCCGAGTGACGGCTCGTCGAGCATCAGCAGTCGGGGACGGCGCAGCATGGCGCGGCCCAGTGCCAGCATCTGCTGCTCGCCGCCCGACAGCGTCTCGGCCTCCTGCCGCCCGCGGTCCTTGAGGATCGGGAACATCCCGTAGACGGCCTCGAGATCCCGCTTCACGCCGTCGTCGCGCCGGCCCCAGAGCCCGAGCTCGAGGTTCTCCGCGACGGTGAGCTCCTTGAAGAGCCCACGGTCCTCGGGGACGTAGACGACGCCGAGACGCGCGATGGCTTCGGGCTGCCAGCCGTCGATGCGGCGACCGTCGAAGCGGATCTCGCCCTTCTTGGGCTGGTCCTTCAGCAGACCCGCGATCGTGCGCAGCAGCGTGGTCTTGCCCGCGCCGTTGGGACCGAGCACCGTGAAGATTTCCCCCTCACGCACCTCGAGCGAGACGCCGAACAGGGCGTAGATGCGGTCGAAGTACAGGGTCTCGATCGACGACACGGTGAGCAGCGCCATCAGTCCCCCAGGTACGCCCGGACCACGTCGGGATGCCGCTGGACCTCCGCCGGCGTGCCCTCGGCGATCTTCACGCCGTGGTCGAGCGCCACCATGCGGCTCGCCAGCCGCGACGCCACGCGGAGATCGTGCTCGACGAGCAGCACGGTGATCGCGAACCGCCCGCGGACCTCGTGGATCCAGTACGCGAACTCTTCTTTCTCTTCCTGGGTGAGACCGGACACGGGCTCGTCGAGCAGCAGCAGGCGCGGCTCGGTGGCCAGGGCGCGGCCGAGCTCGACGCGCTTTTGCACGCCGTAGGCGCAGTCGGCCACGCGGCTCTTGCGCACCGGCTCGAGGTCGAGGAACTCCACGATCTCCTCGCAGCGCTGGCGGTGGCGGATCTCCTCGCCTCGGCGCCGCAGCGCCGCATCGAGGAAGCGCCGCCGGAAATGCAGGTGACGGCCGACGAGCAGATTGTCGAGCACGCTCATGTTGTGAAAGAGCCGGAGGTTCTGAAACGTGCGGGCGATGCCGAGCGCGGTGATCGCATCCGGCGAGCGGCCGAGCAGCGGCTCGCCGCGAAAGACGATCGTGCCCGCCGTCGGCCGATAGATGCCGGTGATGCAGTTGAACAGCGAGGTCTTCCCTGAGCCGTTGGGGCCGATCACGGCGAGCGTCTCGCCCTCCGCCACCGAGACGCTCACCCCGGCCAGCGCGCTGATGCCGCCGAAGCGCACGGAGACGTCGCTGACCTCGAGCAGATCGGCCACCCGCGCCCCGTCCGATCAGAAGTGCGGCTGGAAGACCTGGTAGCCCATGACCTCCGTGTACGAGACGTCGGCCGCCTTGCCGGCCTGAAGCAGCCGCACGCTGTTGAGGCCGTGCCGCCGATTCGGACCGAACGTGATCGGGCCCGTGAGCCCCTGCGTCGTGAAGTTCTTCAGCGACTCCATCGCCTCGACGTAGCTGTCCTTCGTCAGGTTGCGCCCGGCCTTCTTGAGGCCCTCGACGGCGATGATGATCGCCGCCGCACCGGCGAGCCCGGTGTTCTCCTTGCCCGCAATGCGCGGCTCATGCTTCGTCAGGATGTCGGCGACCGCTTTGCCCTCCTTGTCGCGCACCGTCGCCCCGAGCCCGGAGAAGTACGCGCCCTCCCACAGCTCGCCCATCAGCTTGAACATCGTCGGATAATCGCCGAGCGGGAAGGAGGCGACGAGCTTGGGACGGAAGCCCGCCTTCGCCATCTCGCGCACGATGTTGGGGCCGTGCGTCGGCGTCGCGTAGAGCACGACCGTATCGGCGCCGGTGTCCTTGAGCTTCAGCGCGTGGGTGCCGAGCTCGCGATCGGCGACTTCGTAGGGCACCGCGCCCGCGAGCGTGGCCTTGCCGGCGAGCGCCTTGAGGCCGCGGTTTACACCCTCGAGGCCGCCCTTGCCGTACTCGTCGTTTTGATAGAAGACGGCGACCTTCTTGCTGGCGAGCTTGCCCGATGCGAACTGCACGAGGAAGTCACCCTCGTCGACGTAGTCCGGATAGTTCACGAACACATAGCGGAGCTTCTCTTTCGGCTGCTTCGCCCAGATGCCGGGGTTGCCGTAGGGATTGATCACGAGCATCTTGCTGTCCGCGACCTCGTCCTTGGCGGCGTTGACGATGGCCGAGCCGAGGAGACCCAGGCTCATGAACGCGGTGTCCTTGAGCTCTTTGAGGTTCGCGACGGCGCGCCCGGGATTGTAGCCGTCGTCCTTCATGACCACGCGCAGCTTGCGGCCGTGCACCCCGCCCTGCTCGTTCACGTACTTGGTCCACGCCTCCATCGCCAGTCCCGTCGTGCCCCATAGAGCGGCCGGACCGGACAGCGGCGTGGTGACGCCGATGACGACCTCGCTATCGCTGACGCCCGGCGTCTGTGCGAGCGCGGGCGCGGCCGAGACGAGCACGACGAGCACGACGGCCACGAGCCTGCTGATCATTGCGCGATTCCTCCTGCGGCGCAGGGCGCCGGCGAATGAGCGCGAGTCGATGGACGGATCGGTGGGCGGATTATAAACGACTCGTCCGGGCCACCGCCGGCAGCGCGGCGGTGCGCGCTAACGGGCGGCGGGGGGCGGCCGGCGAACGAGGGCGGCGGGGCGGATGGCGTCGAGGCCGAATCGACCGGTGATCCGATCGACGGCGCGCGCGAGCTGCTCGCGACGCACGGCGCTGGTCTCCAGCAGGCCGAGCTGGCCTGTCTGTTCCGCCGTAAGCGCGGAGGCCGAGACACCGATGAGCCGCACCGGCTGTGCGAGCGGCTCGCGCGCCAGCAGCACGGCAACCCGCCGGTAGAGCTCGAGCCCGTCCTGCGTGGGATCGCTGGTGTGGCTGCGCGTCAGCGTGCGGAAGTCGGCGAAGCGCAGCTTGAGCGTGACCCGTGCGGCGGCCAGCCGCTCGGCACGCAGCTCGCGGCCGACACGCTCGGCCTGGCTGCGCAGCGTCGTGTCCAGACGCGCGCGGTCCGTCGTGTCGCGCTCGAACGTGGTCTCGGCACCCATCGACTTCGGCGGCGTCCACGGCTCGACCGGACGATCGTCGCGGCCAAACGCGAGATCGTGCAACCCCGCGCCGTGATCGCCGAGACGGGCGACCAGCGTCGCGCGCGGCAGCCGTCGCAGCTGGCCGATCGTCGCGATCCCGAGCGCGGCGAGCTCCTTGGCCGTCGCCTTGCCGACGCCCCAGAGCCGCTCGATCGGCAGCGGCGCCAGGAACGCGGCCTCGCCACCGGCCTCCACGACGACGAGCCCGTCGGGCTTCTCGAGATCCGAGGCGACTTTGGCGATGAACTTGTTCGGCGCCAGGCCGGCCGAGGCGGTCAGCCCGGTGTCGCTATGGATGCGCTGCTTGATGCGCGCGACGACGTCCGGCGCCGGCCCGAACAGCGACGTCGTACCCGTGAGGTCGACGAACGCCTCGTCCACGGAGACCGGCTCGACGAGCGGCGAGAAGTCGTCGAGGATCGCCATGATCTGCCGCGACGCCGCCACGTAGCGCTCCATGTCCACCGGAACGAAGACGCCGTCGGGACAGAGCCGCGCGGCTTTCGAGATCGGCATCGCGGAGCGGACGCCGAACACGCGCGCCTCGTACGACGCCGCGGAGACGACGCCGCGACCCTTGGGATCGGCGCCGACGATGACGGGGCGGCCGCGCAGCTCCGGACGATCACGCTGTTCGACGGACGCGTAGAACGCGTCCATGTCGATGTGGGCGATCGCGCGAGGCGAGGCCACGGGTCACGCCCGGGCTAGTCCGACCTCGGGGGCGACGGAGGCGAGCGCGTCCACCACGAACGCG
>Ga0114129_10000180_pt1 | contig 70105 bp, 60 predicted proteins | sample RhiMetdeltSRZDD1_FD_80071 | JGI IMG/M metagenome (GOLD analysis project Ga0114129, IMG submission 80071) | Populus rhizosphere microbial communities from Tennessee, USA - Rhizosphere MetaG P. deltoides SRZDD1 (version 2) (version 2) | ecosystem: Host-associated > Plants > Roots > Rhizosphere >...
ATCGAGATCCCCGGACGATGACGAAAGAGGAGATCGCCGCGTTCAATGGACGGTCGCAGCAAGCCGAGTCCCTCGTGGCGCGCAGCCTGTTCGCGGCTGGCATCACCTGGCCGGGCGTCATGCTGTGGGACGATTTGCGAAGCCTCGACTATCTTGCCGGCCGTCCGGAGGTGGACCAGCAGCGGCTCGCGTGTGTGGGGCTATCAGTCGGTGGCTATCGCAGCTTCGTGCTCGCGGCACTGGATCCCCGAATCAAGGCAGCGGTCGACGTCGGGTGGATGTCGTCGCTTGGGACGCACATCAGACGCCATATCGTGAACTCGATCGGCCTCACGTTTCACATCGTCGGGCTCTACCGGTATCTCGACCTGCCCGACCTCGCCGCGCTCATTGCGCCACGGTCGCTGCTCGTCATCAACGGCTCGAGAGATCAGCTGTTCCCACAGGAGGGCGTGGGCGCAGCGTTCGACAAGATCGAGCAGTGCTTCCGCAAGGCGGGCGTTCCCGAGCGCCAACAATGCCGACTCTATGATGCGCCGCACGAGTTCAACCGCCGGATGCAGGCTGACGCGTGGGAGTGGCTCGAGCGGTCGGTCTGAACTGGTCTCGGGTCGCCGGTCTCTGGTCTCTGGTCTTGGTCTCTAGTCTCTGGTCGACCTGGCGCGCGGTTGTGTCACATGTAGGGGCGGGCCTTCAAGGCCCGCCCAAGCGCGGTCTGAAGACCCCGCTCCACAGCAACTTAAGTGAACTACGGGGTTAAGATCGTCGACGCGTGGCTGTGGAGTGTTCGAGTTTGAGGATTCTGCAGAGTCGACTATGGAATTCGAAGGCAAGGTCGTCGCGATCACCGGCGCGTCGGGAGGGATCGGTCGGGAACTGTGCAAGTACTTCGGCGGAGCCGGTGCGGCTATCGGAGCGATCGACCGTCGCGACACCGTGGCCGCATTCGCCCATCAGCTTCGGGCGGATGGGATCAGGGTAGAATCCGCGGTCGTCGACATCGGCGACGCCGATGCGGTCGCATTCGCATTTGCGAAGTTCGCCGACCTACTCGGACCGATCGACATCCTGATCAACAACGCCGGCGCGACATCGAATCCAAGCCTCGAGCGCACGACGCCGGACGGCTTCAGAGACGACGTCCACATCAATCTGAATGGCGCATTCAACTGCACCCACGCCGTTCTGCCGGGCATGAAGGCACGACGGTCGGGCGCCATCGTCAACATCGGCTCAGTGAACGGACTCTCGGCGCTGGGCGACGCCGCCTACAGCGCCGGCAAGGCCGGCATGATCAGTCTGACCAGGTCGATTGCGCTGGAGTTCGGGCGCTACAACATTCGTGCGAACATCGTCTGTCCCGGCACGGTGCGCACGCCGCTCTGGAACGAGCGCGCGTCGCGCAATCCGGAGGTTTTGACGCAGCTTCAGCGCTGGTACCCGCTCGGACGTGTCGTCGAGCCGATCGAAGTCATGCGGGCTGTCGCATTCCTCGCATCGGACGCGGCGTCGGCAATCACCGGCGTCGTGCTTCCTGTCGATTGCGGGTTGACGGCCGGCAACATCGTCATGGCGCGCGAGCTGACGCTTGAAGACCTGTGAAGGGCCGGGCGCCGGGGGCCGGCGGCCGGGAACCCGGGGTTCGGTGGCAGCGCCTGCGGCCCGAGCGAGCGCGGAGGCGCGAGCGGGAGCGTTTGGGGGTGGGGCCCAAACGCATTGAGAAAGGTCGCTCGCTGGTCCTTGTAAGGCGGGGCCTTTAGCCGCCCCGCCGACGCGGCGCGGTCTGAAGACCGCGCCTACAATAGTTGGTCGGAGAAGGACATGAAGCCAAAGCGCGTTTTGGTCGTCGGCCTGGGCCACATGGGCATATCGCACGCGCTCGCATACACGCGCATACCCGGCTATGAGGTCGTGGGCGTCTGCACGCGGCATATCGCCGGCAAGAAATTGCCGGACGCTCTGGCCAATGCCAAGCGCTTTTCAAACTTCGACCAGGCGCTGCAGGAGCTGACGCCGGACGTCGTGTCGATCAACACGCTCCCTGACACGCACGCTGACTACTCGATCAAGGCGATGGAGACCGGTGCACACGTCTTTGTCGAGAAGCCGCTCGCAGAGACGGTCGAAAGCGCTCAGCGGGTCGTCGACACGGCTAGACGGACGCGCAGAAAGCTCGTGATCGGATACATCCTCCGACACCATCCCTCCTGGGTGAAGTTCATCGAGATCGCCCGAACTCTCGGCACGCCGCTCGTGTTTCGCATGAACCTGAACCAGCAATCGACCGGTGAGACCTGGGAATGGCACAAGCGACTGCTGCATTCCTTTTCACCCATCGTCGATTGCGGCGTTCACTACGTCGATGTCATGTGCCAGATGACGCCTGCCAAGCCCGTTCGCGTCCATGCGCTCGGCGCACACCTCACCAACGAGGTCGCGATGTACAACTACGGCGCGCTGCAGGTGGCGTTCGAAGACGGGTCCGTGGGGTGGTACGAAGCGGGTTGGGGCCCGATGATGAGCGAAACGGCGTTCTTCGTGAAGGACGTCATCGGCCCCAAAGGAGCGGTGTCGATCGTCATGACGGAGACGGCCGACCACGTGAAATCGGACGACATCAACGCCCATACGAAGACGAACCAGATCCTCTGGCATCACGCGGACTCATCGCAGCGGGACGAGCGCATCGACATGACCGACGAACCGGATCACGACGCGCTCTGCGAGCGCGAGCAGCGATTTCTCCTGAAGGCGATCGACGAGGATCTCGATCTCTCGGCCCACATGAACGATGGCGTGAAGAGCCTGCGGATCGTCATTGCTGCGGACGAATCGGTGCGCTCGGGCAACGTGGTAGCTCTCTGAACGCATCGCCGCGAGGGGATCCCGCCAGCGAATTCGCATACCTCAGAAGAGACGCGGTTGACCATCACGGTCGAGCTAGGACATAATCCCGGCTTCCCGTCGCCAATATTCCACGTACAACCGAGAGGAGCCCTCCATGAAGGCAATGAAGGCTGTGTGTGCGTCCACGCTCGTTCTGTTGTGGTCCGGGACGATCGCCGCTCAAGACCCCGTGAAAGTCGACGCCGCGCACTACAAGGTTCTGCTGGAGAACGCCAGCGTGCGCGTGTTGAAGATCAGTTACGCTCCTGGAGCGAAGAGCACCATGCATCAGCATCCCGATTCGATCGTGGTCCCGCTCGCGCCCTCCAAGGTGCGGTTCGCTCTTCCCGACGGCAAAACAGAAGATTCCGACTTGCCCAACGAATCAGCGATGTACTCGCCTGCGGGCACGCACACTCCCACGAACGTCGGCACGGGACCGGTCGACGCGGTGCTCGTCGAATTCAAGACGCCGAAACCGGGCACGGCAACGATTCCGACGTCCCGGCCGGGCGCGACGCTGAAGATGCTTGCCGAAGGACCTCGGGCGGTCGCCTACCGGACGACAGCCGACCCGACGTTCAGCGAGCCGGCTGGTACAAGGCACGAATACGATCAGGTCGTGATTGCGCTCGGCCCCACGCAGATGTCGCTAGCGATCGACGGCAAACCGGCAAAGACATCGTGGTCGCGCGGTGACGTGCAGTTCATCGGCCGCAGCGTGCCGCACGAGTCGAAGAACACGGGCGGCAAGCCGGTGGATTTCGTCATCGTCGCGATCAGGTAGCGACGCAGGTTCCGGGTTCTCGGGTTCCAGGTGGTTCGAAGTTCCAAGAACCAGGAACCTGCGTGGAACCCGGAACCTGAGAACCTGGAACCTCTTCACGCTGTCTCCACCTGCTCGCTCGCGTTGTTCCACTTCACGCGCTTACCCTCGCGCAGCGCGGCGTTCGCGATGTGTGACGTGCGTGCCGCCTGATGCGCAACCCGGATGTTCGCGTTCGGAGTCTTCCGGCTGCGGATGCAGTCAATCCAGTTCTGCAGATGTGAAAGGGATCCATCGCCGCTCGAGCGAACGAAGATCTCCGGTTCCGGCGTGAGCGAGCCGGCCGCGTACGGCGCGTCATCGCGGTAGAAGGCGAGACGCGCTCGATCGATCTTGAGTGTGCCGCGTTCGCCGCGGAATTCCAGTCCTCCGTCGTCCACACGACTGACGTACGTGCCGAGGTACGCGCACGTGAAGTCGTTCGGAAATTCGAGGGTCGTCGAGACCGTATCGGGCGCCTCCCAGATCTTGATGTTGTAATTGTGGCCGGTGCTGGATGCCGAGAGCGGCGCCTCGACGTTCATGTACCAGTGCACGACGTCAATCCAGTGCGTCATGAGATCCGTCAGGCAGCCACCGCCGAAATCCCAGTAGTGCCGCCACTGGTAGAAGCGCTCCGGGCGAAACGGTTGCTCGGGTGCCGGTCCGAGCCAGTTCTTCCAATCGAGCTTCTCGAGTGAGACCGGCGCGTAGTTGCCGGCACGCGCGTGCTGATACCAGTAGGTGTGCACGAACGTGATCTGACCAAGCTTGCCCGAGTCGATGAGCTGCTTGCCGAGAATCCAGTGCTCCCAGCTCCGCTGCTGCGTCCCGGTCTGCACGACCTGTTTCGACGCCTCAATGGTGCGGACCATTTCCGCGCCTTCCTCGATGGAGTGCGATACCGGCTTCTCGACGTAGACGTCCTTGCCAGCCGCAACCGCATCGAGGGTCATCGTCTTGTGCCAGTGATCGGGTGCGCCAATGAGGACGGCGTCGACGTCACGGCTGTCGAGCAACCGGCGATAATCCACCGCCTTCAACATGTTGGTGCCGGCAATCTCGACGGCCTGAAGGAGACGAGGTTCGTAGACGTCGCAAACGGCGGTGAATTCGGCACCCGGGACCTTCTTCAGCTGGTTCATCAGGTCACGTGCCCGTCCGCCGGTGCCGATTACGCCGATCCGAACGCGGTCATTCGCGCCCTGGACAGATGAGGCTGCGAGACGTGTGCTCACAGCCAATCCCGATGCGGCCGTGAGAAATGTCCGACGCGTGCAGTTCATATGGGCCTCTCGGATGCAGTTAGGCGCCGATTGTACATCCGTGTCGGCGCCGCGGGAGCGGCGTGCTACGATACGCGGCGCCCGAAGGAGGACTGCTCATGAATCGTCGCCGCTTCCTTTCCCAGACTGCGGCTGCCACAGCGGGACTCGCCCTTGCGGGGCCGACACGGGCTCGTGCACAGACCAGCCCGAACGAAGCCGTCAACGTTGCGATCATTGGTCTTCGTGGCGACAACAAAGGCCATCCGACATGGACCGCGCGCGGTCGCGGCCAGGATCACTACGAACACCTCGCCGCGATTCCAAACGTCCGTATCACCCACGTCGTGGAGGTCGACGAACGCCATTTCAAGGATTCATTGTCGCTTGCGAGGGAGAAGTGGGGCGGGAATCCGAAGACCGAAACTGATTTCCGGCGAGTGCTCGATAGTCGCGACGTGGACGCTGTCACCATTGCCGCTCCCGATCACTGGCATGCGCTCATGACGATCTGGGCCTGCCAGGCTGGAAAGGACGTCTACGTCGAAAAGCCCATCAGCCACAACATCGTCGAAGGCCGAAAGATGATCGAAGCTGGTCGGCGATACAACCGGATCGTGCAGGTCGGGACTCAACGGCGCAGCGGCGCCGTTCTTGGCAAAGCCGTCCAGTATCTCCGCGAAGGGCAGCTCGGAACGGTGTATGCCGGGAGAACCGTTGTCTACCGTCCACGCGATCCCATCGGTGTGATCGCGGACAGCCCCGTGCCACCCGGCGTTCACTACGATTTGTGGCTCGGGCCAGCGCCGGCACGTCCGTTCAACGAAAACCACTTTCATTATCACTGGCACTGGTTCTGGGAATACGGCACCACTGATCTCGGCAACACGGGAGTCCACTCCCTCGACGCGGTACGCTGGCTGCTGGGGAAGAAGGAGCATCCCCGCACCGCGCACTGCATCGGCGGCCTCTATGAGGCCGGCGCTCCCACGGATCAGACGACGCCGAATACCCAGCACGCCAGCTATCAATACGCGGACGGAACCGAGCTCGAGTGCGAAATTCGCAACTGGTTCAGTGGACCGCCCGAAGCGCAAGGGATCTACGTCTTTGGATCCAAGGGCTGGATGAAGGTGGGCGAGGACAAGGCGCAGGTCTATTTCGGGCGCAAGAACGAACCCGGTCCGACGTTGACGGCTGACGAACCCGCCGACTCGGGGCAGCGACATTTCGAAAACTTCATCACGTGCGTTCGCTCGCGCAAATCGGAAGATCTCAAAGCGCCTCTCGAAGAAGGTCACCTCTCGACGACACTCTGCCACCTCGGGAACATCTCCTATCGAGTCGGCCGATCGGTGAAGTTCGACGGCTCGACAGAGCGGTTCGTGGGGGACGACGACGCCACCAAGCTTCTCGGCCGCACGCATCGTGCGCCGTATGTGCTCCCGGACAAGACGTAAGGCCGCATCGCGAATACACCCTATTCAGTCGGGACGCTGTCTCTGATCTGCTCCGCCTTTGAATCGTAGTACACCCGTTTCCCCGACCAGTACGACTGCGCAGCCATGATGCATGCGACCGAGTGAAGGAAGCCATTGTCCACGGTCGCGTTCGTTCGCGGCTTGTTGTTGCGCAGGCACTCGAACCAATTCGTGAGGTGCGACAGGTCCTCGTCGCCGATGTTGATCGGGCCCGCCTTGTCGTCCCCCGGCAGCGTGACCCAGCGCTCGGCGCGCTCGATCGTCGGTGTGGCCTCGTGGTTTCTTTTCTCCTCTACCAACTTCCAGCGTGGGCTGCCCTCCCCTCCGATGTTGATGAGCGTTCCCTTTTTGCCCATGATTCGCGAGAAGCTGTCGCAGTCGTTTCCGAAGCTCGTGGAGTAGCTCACCAGGAACGTCGGATACTCGACGAGCGCCTGGAAGGTGTCCGGGTTCTCGCGGCCGTCGTGCCACGCGAAGATGCCGCCGTGGGCCGCAATCGATCGCGGCGGCTGCTCGTTCATGAAGAAGTGCACCAGATCGATGCCGTGACTCATCCACTGATCGGGGATGCCGCTCGAAAACTCTTTGTACAGCCGGAATTCGAAATACAGCTGCGGATCGAACGGCCGGTACGGCTTCGTCATCAGCCATTTCTTCCAGTCGGTGTCCTGTTCCCGAATCTGCTTGACCTCCGGCCGTCCTCGCCAGCGCGGGCCGTTGAAGTTCCACACGATCTCGTACTTGCTGATATCCCCCAGTGCGCCGCTCCGCAGGACTTCACGCGCGGCCAGTTGGTACGGTTCGCTTCGGTGCTGCGTGCCCACCTGAACGATCAGGCTGCTTCGCTTGACCGCGTCGCGTGCCGCCTTGACCTCCTCGAGCACGTTCCCCATTGGTTTTTCGCAGTACGCGTGCTTCCCGGCTTCGACGGTCGCCTTCAGCATCGGCGAGTGCGCATGCTCCGGCGTCGCGATGAGTACGGCATCGACCTCCTGGAGCGCCAACAGCTCCTCGAAGTACGGAATGCCGCGAGGCGCGCGCCCGTAGTAGCGCTGCGTGTTCGCCACGGCGCGGTCGCGATTCTGCTTCCACAGGTCGCACACGGCGACCGTCTCGACGTTGAACTTGTCTTTCAGCTGCGAGCACATGACGTGCAGCTGATTCCCGCGATTGCCGATCCCGACATGTCCGAGCGCGATCCGGTCGTTCGCACCGAGAATGCGGTCATAGGACAATGCGGTGGACGCAATCGCGGACCCCGCCACCGCGCCGGCCGTTTGAGTGAGAAACGACCGCCGGTCCAGCTTCTTGCTCTGTGAGTTTTTCACGGCGACCTCTCTGATTCGAATCCCTAATCCCTAATCTCGAATTCCTAAATCCCTACTTCTCGAATCCCGAATCCCGGCGCACGAGCGAGCCACCGAGCAACCGAGCTACCGGCGCATCGGTTCGAGGAGGCACGCGAGCTATCGCACGGAGCCGCCGACCAACGAACCCCGAGATGATACGCCTGTTTGCGATGGAGCTACGCGATATCAGCGCGCCTCCGCGCGCTCGAACGCGACGCGGCCGCCGATCACGGTGAGATCCGGCCGAATTGACCTCAATCGCTCAGGCGGACACGTCAGGATGTCATCGTCGAGCACGGCGAAATCGGCCAGCTTGCCGCGCTCGATCGATCCGCGTGTCTTCTCGTCGAAGCTGAACCGAGCGGCCGCGCTCGTCATCATACGTAGCGCCTCCTGACGCGAGACGGCTTCGTCGGCGCCGATGATCGTTCCCGCCTCGGTACGTCGCGTCGTCGCCGCGTAGATCGTGAGGAACGGGTTGAACGGATTCAGTGCATCGTCGCGATCGAGACCGAACATGTGATCCGTGTTGATCGCAACGTCGACGCCGGCCTGCCGCAGCGTGCGCAGCCCGATGAAGTGCGCGAGACGATCGCGACCGAGACCCGTCGAGAGCGCGTCTGCATCCTTGTAGTACCACGCCGGCTGCGTATCCACGAGCACTCCCAGGCGTGCGGCGCGGGCGGCCGTCTCTGGATGAACGAAATACCCGTGAATCAGCGTATGGCGTCGGTCCGCCGCCGGCGGCTGTTTCAGCGCAGCCTCGAACGCGTCGAGAACGACGTCGACGCCGGCGTCGCCTGTGACGTGCGCGACCATCTGCCAGCCGTGTCGATGGCCGATCGCAATCGCGGATGCAATCTGCCCTGGCGTGAGTGTCAGGAAACCGCGATAGTGCGGGTCATCGATGTCGTAGAGCTGGCGTGCGCCGAGACCGTAGGGCTCTCGCATGAACGACGTGCCGATGAGGATCCCGCCGTCGGCAACGATCTTGAGCGGCCCGACCTTGAGCCATTCATCGCCGCTACCGAACCGAAACGGCAGACCACCGACGAACTGTTCGACCTGATCTCGGTCCTCAGCGTGAGGGATGCGAATCGTCACCGTCGCGCGTACTTTCAACCGGTTCGCTTTTCGCAGTGATTCGTAGACCTTGTATCCGTCGAGCGTCGCGCCGCGTTCGATCACGCTGGTGATGCCCGTCGCGACGTACTGTTGATGGACGTGCTCGAGGCCGTCCAGCGACGGACCAGTCGTTGCTCCGGAACGAAAGCGTGCGAGCATCGCCCCGACATTTCGCAGGAGACCCGTCGGCTCGCCCTTCGCATCCTTCACGATCGCGCCGCCCGGCGGATCCGGCGAGTCGCGCGTGATGCCGGCCGCCCGCAGTGCCGCCGTGTTGAGCGAAAACGCGTACGCCCCATCGACGACCACTGGATGATTCGGTGCTGCGTCGTCGAGCTCCTTCCTGGTCGGGAACCGCCGCTCGCGCAGACGCGGCGGGTAGACGCGCGGCGTCCAGATCCACGTGTCGCGCGGGCGCCGTTGCTGCTCGCTTCGAATCCAGTCCCGCAATTCGGCGATCGACTTCAGGTTGCGAAACGGCTGCGCCATCTCCGCCGCCGCAACATCGAGGGCGTGCACGTGCGTGTCGATGAGGCCCGGGATCACCGTACGGCCGCGTCCCTCGATCACGCGCGTCGCGCTTCCGATGTGGGAGCGCACGTCCTCGTTCGAACCGACGGCGACGAACCGTCCGTCGCGAACGGCCAGTGCGCGCGCCTCGCTGAATCGATCGTCGACGGTCAGGATCTTCGCATCGAGCAGCACGAGATCGGCCGGCTCCGCAGGGGGTTGTTGTTCCCGGACTCCGCCGCGAACGAGCGCAGCCGGGGCCCCCACCGCGCGTTCTTTGCGCGTTGGGGTGGAAGCCGGGGCCCCCACCGCGCGTTCTTTGCGCGTTGGGGAGGAAGCGAGAGAGCCACGCGAGCGGAGCGGGGCGACGGGGTCCCCGCGAGCGAGCGTGTCAGGGGGTCCGGGGAGCGCCTGCGGCCCGAGAGCGGGTGGGGGTGGGGCCCCACCCGCGTTGAGAGACGAAGTCCCCCGGTCGAGTAAGGACGCGACAGTCAGCAGCAAGGCGAGAGCGATTCGCTTCAACATCGCATCCACTCCTCGAGATTCGCTGTCACGAACTCGGCGTCCGCCAGGTGCGGATAGGCGCGGCAGACGCGATCGATCTCGGCCGCCTGGCCCTGGCTGAGCGTCTCGTGCGGATCCAGGCACCGCCCGCTCGCCACGAGGCCCTGACGACGGAGGACCTCCTGGATGCCGGCGATGCAGCCCGCGAAGCGATTGGCGGCATCGAAGAAAGCGGCATTCGCGTCAGTGATTTCGGCGCCGCGTTGGAGAAGCGTCGCTTGTACTTGCCCGCTGCAGACCGCTGCACGACAATCAGCGAGCAGCTGCACCGCGCCCTTCGTCCACACAGCCCAGTGGCCGAGCAGCCCGCCAACGATTCGCCGCCGGATCGTTCGGCCATTCGCCACGAATCCGAACGGTGTTACGAGGTCGGCGACGATCGAATCGTCATTCCCCGTGTACAGCGCGATGTCATCGCGGCCGGCGTCGACGACTGCGCGAATGACGTCGAGCGTTTGATATCTGTTGAATGGTGCGATCTTGATGGCGGCGACCGCAGGAATCTCGACAAACCGCCGCCAGAACGCGTACGAGAGCGGACGGCCGCCGACCGACGACTGCAGATAGAACCCGACGATCGGAATGCGCGCACCAACGGCCTCGCAGTGAATGATAAGCGCCGCATCGTCGGCGTCCGAAAGCGCCGCGAGGCTCAGCAGACCGGCATGGTAGCCGAGCCTCGCGAGGAGATCGGCTTCGCCGAGCGCCTGGTCGGTCCGTCCACAGATGCCGCCAATACGAATCAGCGGCTCGGAGCGATGCGCGTCCGCGCGATCCATCTCTTCGGCCGCAATCGCGAGTACCGGCTCGAACAGACCAACCTTGCGATCGCGAATCGCGAATTGGGTCGTGTGAACGCCCACGGCAAGGCCGCCGGCGCCCGCCGCCGAGTAGTAACGCGTCAGCGCTCGTTGATGGCACTCGTCGAATGCGCCGTTCGCGTCGAGCGCGAGCGGGTGCGCGGGAATGACACGCCCGTCCTGAAGCGCTGCCCTGATGTTGTTTGGAATTTCGCCCATCGTACCTATTGGTTGTAGCGCGGGGCTGTCAAGGCCCGCCAGGCGCGGTCTGAAGACCGCGCCCTACAATCCCGTGAAACGCCCGACATGGTCGATTCGCTAGAACCGGCCCGCCCGTGACTCGAAGTGTGTCGGCTTGCCGAGCTGCTCGCCGCCGCGACGAACCCAATCCGCCGTCCATGCAATCAGCCGACCGGCGTCGACACGCGGGCGGCCCAGGAGCATCCACCCGCGCGATCCGTTGCTCAGGAGCGATTCGTCGGCTTCCTTCCCGGTGAACGAGACATCCACGCTCAGTTCACGTGCGATTTGGGCGCACACTGTTCGCACGCTCAGTTCCTCCGGGCCCGCAATGTTGACAATCGCCGGCGGCGTCGCGGCGTGCTCGAGCGCAGCCAGCGCCATCGCGTTTGCATCAGCCTGCCAGATCACGTTGAAGTGTCCCATCGTCAGATCGATGGGCTCGCGACGGACGACGCGGCCGGCGAGATCGACGAGCACACCGTATCGCATTTCTGTCGCATAGTTCAGTCGAAGAATCGCGACCGGAATCCCGAGCGCATGGCTGAAGTACTCGAACATCCGTTCGCGGCCAAGGCAGCTCATCGCGTACTCGCCAATCGGCGCGGGCACGTCCTCCTCGCGCGATCCGCCTCGGCCCTGAGACACCAGGCCGTAGACGTTTCCCGTCGAGAACGCGACGATTCGGCTCCCGCGATACCGACTGCAGACGACCGTCGGCAGATGCGTGTTCATGGCCCACGTCAACGGCTCGTCGCCGGTCGATCCGAACTTCCGTCCGGCCATGTAGATCACATTCGGCGCGTCTGGCAGACGTGCGAGCGCCGTCGCGTCGAGAAGATCGCAGCGAATCGTCTCGATGCCGTGCGCCTCGAGCGCGCGCTGCTGATCCGGCGACGAGAATCGCGAGACACCGATGACACGGCGCGACACGGCGGCCGCGTCCATCGCACGCCGCGCCATGCGCGCGAGCGTCGGGCCCATCTTTCCCGCGACGCCAAGCACGATCACGTCGCCGTCTACTCGACGGATTGCCGCAACGGCCTGCGCAGACGGCTCGCTCAGCAGCTCCTCGAGATGACCGACATCGCGAATCGTGGCCGGAAGCGCCATGCGCGAACCTATTATGATGCGTTCCGATGACGACTGTTCCCGGCGTGTCGCTGCGCGAGATGACGATGGCGGACGTTGCTGCCGGGATGTCGCTGTGTCGCGCCAGCGGCTGGAATCAGACGGAACGGGATTGGGAGATCTTCCTGACCACCGCGCCGGACAGCGCGATCGTCGCAGAAAGGAACGGCCGTGTCGTCGGAACGGTCGCGGTCATGCCCTACGGTTCGTTCGCGTGGATCTCGATGGTCCTGGTCGACCCGGCAGCGCGGGGAAGGGGCGTGGGTACGCTCCTGCTCCATCGCGGACTCGACCTCGTTCCGGCGGCGACCACCGCTCGGCTCGATGCAACACCAGCCGGCGAAGTGCTGTATCGGAAGCTTGGATTCGTCGGTGAGTACGGACTCGCGCGCTGGTTTATCACACCGAGGGCATCACCACGACAAGCGCGCGTGTCTGGAGCGCGACGACTCGAGCGCGCAGATTGGCAGGCGATTCGTGTCCTGGACCTGTGCGCCTTCGGAGCGCCGCGAACGACCCTGCTCGAGCGCCTTGCCGACGATGCACCTGAGTACGCGTGGGTTGTCGAGCGAGACGGCCTGCGCGGCTATCTGTTCGGCCGTCACGGCCACGTGCGCGAGCAACTCGGCCCGTTGATCGCGGATGACGGCGAGACGGCTCGCGCGCTTCTCGAATCGTGTCTCGACGCGCACTTCGATCGCGCGTTCTTCATCGATGTCCCCGATGCGCAGGAGACATGGAGGAAGACGCTGTCGGCCATCGGGTTCGCGATCGAACGCCCGTTTCTGCGCATGCATCGCGGCCGCTTGGATAGACCTGGACAGCCGGCGCGCGTGTACGCGATCACAGGTCCGGAGTTCGGTTGACGAGCTGAGAGGTTCCCGGTTCTCGTGCTTCCGATTGCCCGTTCGTGGTTCGTGGTTCCGATGACCGCTCCGAGCCGGGCACTCGAACCGGGAACCGGGAACCGGGAACCGAGACCCTGGAATCCGGCGATTCGTCGTTCGCGCTCCCCTTGTACTTGGACTGGTAACGCGTAAGCGCGCGGCTCAGTTTCGTCAGCCGTCCGGCTGCGCGTTCCAGGCGATCGACCAGTGCTCCGAAATCCGGACTGCGCTGCCGTATCAACCTGGCCGTGAAGGCGATCGTCTGGATGGGCGTGTTGGCGTAATCGCGCAGGCGAAGGAAGACTCGCGCCTGCTGCTCGGCCGCGGCAGCTTCGGCGTGCAGACGCAACATCTCGCGCTCGAGCGACAGACCGCGCAGGCGGTACACGAGGAGCACGCCGCCAAAGAGCGCGTACGGCAGCACGGTCCACGGCTCGCCCACCGGGAACCCGCGCTGAATATCGGAATCAAGGAAGTAGAACCTGCCAATGGCCGTCGCGGCGAACCCGACGATCGCGACGAGGCCGACGCCCAGCTCGGGCGCCAGCAGCGGGACAGCGAGCGCCCCGAGCTTGTTCGCTTGAAAAGGCGTCCACGGCCGTCCGGCCGACGCCCAGTAACGACTGGTGATCCAGAGAGCTACCAGGATCGTGGCCGTGTTGATCAGAAAGACGCTGGACCCGAGTCGAACGGTCACTCGCTGCCGCCGAACGAGCAGCAGTACGATGAGGCCGACCGCGACGACAGCCGACATGACGGCGGGATACCACGGCATGTCTGGAATGTCGCGGGCGAGCAACAAGTCACCCGGCATGCACACCGCATTGAGCGCGGCGGCCACCATCGCGCCTCGCCAGGCGTGCCTTGCCGCCAGGTCGGGAGGAAGGATCACTGACTCCCCCCGTCAATGAGCAGGTGGAGACGATCGGGGTCAATCGGTTTCGAGAAGATCTCGGCGTCGCCGGTTCGGTTCGCCTCGACCACGAGGGGGTGAGAGGTGGCGTGGCCGGTGAGAAAGACAATGCGCCCCGTGTAGCCGTTGTCGCGCAGCCACGTGTACGCATCGACGCCTGACGGACGGTTGGGACCGAGATTGATGTCCAGGACCGCTACATCGCACCCGAGCGCTTTCTCACCAAGTGCCACCAGCTCCTCGTAGCTGCGCACGCCGACGCAGCGGCGCCCGAGAACGACATTCACCAGCTCCACGAACACCTCGCGCAGGTCGTCATTGTCCTCCACGAACAGCACAAGCCGGTCGACACGCGTCAACGGCTTCCGGTCTCTCAACGGGAGCCGGTCTTTCCCGCGCCGGCGGCCGTGCGTTCGACCTGCTCCATCACCTGCAGAATGTTCCCGCCGAGGATTTTCTGCACGTCCATCTCGGAATAGCCCTTCTTCAGCAGCGCCTCTGTGATCCTGGGCAGCTTCGACGCATCTTCCATCCCGAGCGGCATCGTGGCGCCATCAAAGTCGGATCCGAGCCCCACGTGATCGACTCCAGCAACTTTCACCGCGTGATCGATGTGCTCGGTGATCGTGTCCCACGTCACCTTCGGGAGCTGGCCCTTCACCATCGCCTCGTGATTGACTCGCTCGCTCTCCATCGTCGAACACGCTTCGTTCCCGCCGCACTTCTTCGACATCGCGTCCATTGCCGCGACGACATCACCAGAGAGCTTTTCACTCGCGACCCTGAACTCCTCGCTGAGGAACGCCGCGTGGTAGTTGATCATCACGACGCCGCCGTTCTTCGCGAGCGCGCGCAGCATGTCGTCGCTCATGTTGCGGGGATGATTCGCGATCACGCGGCAGGACGAGTGCGACGCGATCACAGGCGCCGTGGTGACCTGCAACGCATCATAGAACGTCTTGTCGGCCACGTGCGAGATGTCGACCATCACGCCGAGGCGATTCAGCTCGCGGACGACGTCCTTGCCGAAGTCCGTCAGACCGTCGTGCGCAGGCTTGTCCGTCGAGGAGTCGGCCCAGTTGTTGTTCTTGAAGTGCGTGAGCGTGAGATAACGGACGCCGAGGGTGGCGTAGTCACGCAGCAGTCCCAGATCGTCGTCGATCATGTGACCGCCTTCCATGCCCATCAGCGCGGCGATCTTGTGGTCGGTCGCCGCCCGCCGTACGTCTGCCGCCGTGGTCGCCAGCAGCAGGTCGTTCGGGTGCGTGCGGACGGCTTCCCGGACGGCGTCAATCTGTTGCAACGCGCGCTTGACGGCAATCGGGCCCGTGACGTCGCTCGGCACCCAGATCGAAAAGAAGAGCGCGTCGAGCCCTCCCTCGCGCATTCGCGGGATGTCGATGTTGCCGTTCGCGTTGCGCTTCGCGATGTCGAAGGCCTTGTCGAACACCAGCCGCTGCGTCGTGTCGTCGTGGGAGTCGACGACGATCGCCTGGTCGTGCAGTTGTTTCGCACGCGGCGAAACGGGATCGGCGGGCTGCGTGCCGGCCGCAATGGGCAGCGAAAGAATGGCGCACGCGAAAGCGGCGCATCCGAACAGGAGTCGCATGCTGGCGATCTTACCTGAATGCGAGATGCAGCCGAGCTGGCTGCGGACTCGGGATCGTGGAAGCTCTCGTCGCGGTCCTAAATGTCGGGCTATTGTAGTCGCTCGTGAAAGGAGGCTTCTATGCGTTTCCCGTCGCTTCACTGGTTCTCCGCTCCTCTTGCTGTTCTCGCGGTCTGCGGACCATACCGGATGTTCGCGAACGGAGACTCGACGTGCAAGAAAGTCGAAGGCTTTCTCGAAGAGCACCTCCTGACGACGGGCTGCACGTCGCCGGTGGGGCTGTGCACCGTCGCGCGCATGTTTGGACATCTCATGGGGGAAGCGCGCTTCACGGCTTCGACGTTCATCCCGTCGGTCGACACGCCGACGACCACCGTGATCTTCGTGACCGGCGATACCGTAGTCGCTGATGCGCAACTGGAAGACAGGCGCGGCACGCTCCTCCTCAAGAACGCTGCCGCGTTCCGGACGGTCGGCAACGGCGATCTCGTCGACAACCAGACCATCACTGGCGGAACCGGCGACTTCGCGGGAGCCACAGGCTCACTTCGGATCAGCGGCAACTTCGTCGGGGACTCCGGCACCTCGAAATTCGAGGGCACTGTCTGTGTTCCGTGAGCCTGTTCGAGTCGAGCCGTTTGAGAAGTTTTCATCGTGGGTCTCCTAGAGTTCAAGCGTTCTGGAAGCCGTGATAAGGCGCCCGAGCGGACTTTTCGCGCGTGCCGATCGATGGATCGATGTTGATGCGGCCGAGGACGAGCAACAGCTTCGCAACTGGCGCATAATCGCTCTCGCACAGGAGAGTCTCCATGCCGGTCCTCCTACTGACACTTGTCCACCTGCTCGTCTCGGTTCAGTCCCTGAGTACGCAGCAGCCCGCGTCCTCGCCCACGCTCGACTTCGACTTCTTCAGAATGCGGGTGCAGCCCATCTTCACGACGAAACGTCCCGGCAACGCGCGGTGCGTCTCGTGCCACGCGTTCGGCACGACGATGCAGCTGCAGCCATTGTCACCGGGGGCTGCGACGTGGAACGAAGAACAGTCGCGCAAGAACTTCGACATCGCCCGATCGCGTGTGGTGCCCGGCAACCCCGAGGACAGTCGGCTGCTGCGACATCCACTCGCGCAGAGTGCGGGCGGCGATCCCCATCACGATGGCGGCAAACACTGGACGTCGAAGGAGGACCCCGAGTGGCAGACGCTTGCGGCCTGGGTCCGCGGCGAGACGCTGCGCCACGTCACAGCAGGGCGCGGCCACGTCCGCATCATCCAGACGAACAGCGCCGGCGACGACGTGCACGTGATCGATCCGGTGACGAATGCGGTCGTCGGCCGGATCACCGGCATCGAGGTGGGCCACGGCGTAGCGGTAGCGCCCGACGGCAGCCGGATCTACGTCAGCAACGAAGCAGATACAACGCTCGATGTGGTCGACGGACGAACGCTGCGGGTCACGAACAAGGTTCCGCTGAGCGGACACCCCAACAACATCGCGGCAAACCGCGAGGGCACACGCGTCTACGTGGCCATCCGCGAAGAGCCTGGCGCGGTCGACGTGATCGATACGGTCGCGCTGCAGCGGGTCAAGAGCATTCCCATCAAGGGCGCCGTCCACAACACGTACGTCACGCCCGACGGCCGATACGTCGTCGCCGGCAGCATCGCCGGCAAGAACGCGACGATCATCGATGCAAAGACCGAACAGCCCGCGTGGGTAATGGATTTCGAGCTCGGCGTGCGACCGATGGCGTTCGAGACGAATGCCGACCGCTCGACAAAGCGGATGTTCGTGCAGCTCACCGAGTTCAATGGTTTTGCGGTGGTGGACTTCACGACCCACAAGGAGGTCACGCGGATCGAGCTGCCAAAACTTGGTCCAGGCAAGACGGCCGTGCTCGAGGGCGGCAACGCGTCTCACGGCCTGGCGGTGAGCGCTGATGGGAAAAGACTCGTGGTGGACAGCCGTCTCAATAGCGCGGTCTACGTCTATTCGCTGCCCGAGCTCGAGCTTCTGGGTTCCGTCGATGTCGGTACGGCGCCCGATTGGGTCACGCTCACGCCAGACGGGAAGTTTGCCTACGTCGCGAACGCCGGATCAAATTCCGTGTCGGTGGTCGATCTGATCGCATTGAAAGAGGTCACGCGCATACCGGTCGGTCAGGTCCCGAAGCGGAACATCACGGCCGTGCTACCGTAAGCGGTACGGTGAATCACAACAGCTCCACCCCGGGCTGGTCGGCCCGCGGTCTTCTGTTCGAGAACTGCAGCTGCACGCTCGTGTGTCCAGGGCACGTGCATTTCAGCCAGCGCTGCACGCACGAGCGGTGCCGCGGCTACTGGGCCCTGCGATTCGATGACGGACAGATGGGAGAGGTCTCGCTCGCAGGCGCAAAGGCCCTCGTCCTCTTCGATACTCCCCAGCGCATGATCGATGGGCAATGGATTGAAACGCTGATCATCGACGAGGCCGCCGCGCCGGAACAACGCGAGGCGATCGACGCAATCCTCAGAGGCCGCGCGGGTGGTCCGTGGGAAAAGCTGGCTGGTTTCGTGTCCGAGTGGCTGCCGACGAGATATCTGCCAATCGACATGATCGATGAGGGTCCGGCCAAGCGAGCGTCGATACCGCGCCTCTTCGACACCGTGGTCAAGCAGATTCGCGGCCGCGATAGAGCCGCACCGGTGACCTTCGAGAACATCTTCAATCAGATTCACGCGCCGACGCAGGTGCTCGCGGTTGGCGACACGACGTACGACGATGGGCGGATCGTCATCCAGAACAGCGGGACGCACGGATTGTGGTCGCGCTTCGACTGGCGAGTCAGCGGAGGGGACGGAGAGCACGGAACGAGCTGAGGAGGCGGAGAGCACGGAACAAGCGATCACCGCGGAGTCACGGAGCACACGGAGTAATCTGTTTTTGTGATTTCCGCGGTTCGGCTGCAACCCACGAATGTTTGCCGCACATCACCATTTCGTCCAACCCGGTCTCACATTCGCGCCACTTGCGCTGATGTGGCTCGTGATGATGACAGCGATGATGGCGCCGACCGTCTGGCCGTGGGTCCGCGCCTCTCATCGCTTCGGTCTCGGCACACAATCGTCTTCTCACTCGGGACTTGCCACACTCGCGTTCATCGGTGGGTATGTCGTGTCGTGGGCCGGTTATTCCATTGCAGCCGCGACCGTGCAAATTGCACTGGGTGAGCTGCGATTACTCGACGAACCGCGCGGACGTCTCGCCGCGTGGCCAGCGGCGGCAATCCTTGCAGTCGCTGGCGTGTACCAGCTCACGCCGTTCAAGCGGGCGTGCCTGACGCACTGCCGCAATCCCATCACCTACTTTCTGACTCGCTGGCGCGATGGTGCCGCCGGCGGGTTTCGTATGGGTGTCGCGCACGGCGCGTTTTGCGTCGGGTGCTGCTGGGCGCTGATGGGGACCGCGCTTGCCGTTGGCGTGATGAGCCCATGGTGGATGGCCGCGTTGACGATCGCGGTATTCGTCGAGCAGGTCACGCCGTGGGGTTTGTGGGCGCGAATGCCGATCGGTCTGGCGCTGCTGGGTGGAGGACTTGCGCGATTGTGAGCCGAATCAGCATCTCGTCGAGACGAACGCGTCAGACCGCAGGCGCGCGCGGTCCAGCAGTCATCTGCAACTCTGCTTCGTGGGTTTCGCGCAGTTTGAACTTCTGAATCTTGCCCGACGCGGTCATCGGGAACGTCTCGACGAAACGCACGTAACGCGGCACCTTGAATCGCGCCAGGCGCTTCTCGCAGAAATCAATCACATCCGGCGCCTCGATCGGCTGGCCGGGCTGCCGCCGGATCGCCGCGGCGACCTCTTCGCCAAAGAACGCGCTGCTGACGCCGTAGACGGCGACGTCGCGGACGCCGGGGTGCAGACGCAACACGTCCTCGATCTCCTTGGGCGCGACGTTCTCGCCGCCCCGAATGATCAGATCCTTGATGCGGCCCGTGATGCGGATGTTGCCGTCGGCTCCCAATGCGGCCTGATCGCCGCTCCGAAGCCATCCGTCTGGCGTAATTGCCGCCGCAGTCTGCTCAGGCATGTTGTAGTAACCCTTCATCACCACGTAGCCGCGTGCCCACAGCTCGCCGCGCTCACCGGTCGGCACGTCCGCCCCTGTCGCGGGGTCGACGATGCGCACCTCGACTTCTGGCATGACGCACCCGACCGTCTGCGTCCGGACCTCGATTGACGCGTCGCGAGGCGTCTGCGTCACGCCCGGCGACGTTTCCGTCAGGCCGTACGCGATGGTCATCTCGGGCAGATGCATCTTGTCGATCACCTTGCGCATCAGCGGCTCGGGACAGAGAGCACCAGCCATGATGCCGGTACGGAGCGAGGTCAGATCGAATCGATTGAACTCGGGATCCTCGAGCTCCGCCAGGAACATCGTCGGCACGCCGTAAAGCGCCGTGCACCGCTCGCCTTCGACCGTTTCGAGGACGCGCCGCGCATCGAACGATTCGATCGGACAAAGGCACGCGCCGTGCGTGTAGGCGCCCAGCACGCCAATCACGCACCCGAAACAGTGAAACAGCGGCACGCACAGGCACAGGCGATCGGCCGGCGTGAAGCCCAGGCCCTCCGCGAGCCAGTAGCCGTTGTTGACGATGTTCCGGCTCGAGAGCATCACACCCTTTGGAAACCCTGTGGTGCCCGACGTGAATTGCATGTTGATCACATCGTCGATGCCCACCGCGGATTCGACAGCATCGAGAGCGGCCTCGGAGACCTCGCGGGCGGCTGTCCGGAGGTTGTCGTAGGGAATCAGCCCGGCGGGGCACGGGCAGCCCACGAAGACGACGCGCGCGAGATGCGGCAGGCGCGCGTTCCGAACGTCTTCGCCGGCGTGAATGGCGCCGATCGACTGGAGCTCCGCGAGATAGTCGACGCTGCGAAACCCGTCGATCGTGACGAGCGTCGACGTGTCACTCTGACGCAGGAGGTATTCGATCTCGAGCGCGCGCAGCGCGGTGTTGACCGTCACGAGGACTGCGCCAATCTTCGCCAGCGCAAACTGCAGGACGATCCACTCGGGGACGTTCGTCGCCCACACGGCGACCCGGTCGCCTGGTGCGATACCGTGGGCAACCAGCCCACGCGCGACAAGCCGTGCTTCCTCGTTCAGGGCGCCGAACGTCCACCGCCGGTCCGTATGGTGATAGACGAGTGCCTCGTGATCCGGCAGCGTGTCCGCGAGTCGAGAGAGGAGAGTGCCGACCGTGACGTCGCGAATCGGCGTGAGGACCGCTTGCATGGGTCGCGGCGCGGATTATATCGCGTCACTCCACTCCGTTGCGCCCGTCATCTTTTGACCGTCCACGCGGCCCTTTGATCCGAATCGAGATCGTTGAGGATGCGCAGTCAGGTCGGGGGTTCCGAGGGAATCACGGCGCCCGCCGAGAAACGGCCACGCGCGATCGCCCAGATCAGGCTATTATGGCCATATGAAAAAGGCCAGCATCTCCGAAGCCAAGAACAACCTCAGTGCGCTGATCGACAGCGTCAAGGGTGGGTCCCCCGTGCTCATCGTCGATCGCGGCCGACCGGTCGCGCGGCTCGAGCCGGTCGGCCGAATCGGTTCCGACGACGACCGACTGGCGCGGCTCGTTCGCGAGGGAGTCGTCCGACCGGCGCGCGGCGCCGCAGCCAGAGCGCTGTTCTCCAGCAAGCCGCCGCGTGCGAAGAAGGGGGCTTCCGGCCTTCGTGCCTTCCTCGACGAACGTCGGGAGAGCCGATGAGATTCTGGGACGCGTCAGCCATCGTGCCGCTCCTCATGGCGGAATCGACAACGAAGACCCTGCAGCGACTCGCCGCCGCGGAATCGTCGATGCTCGTCTGGTGGGGCACGCAGCTCGAGTGCGCATCCGCGATCGCACGCCTCGAGCGTGACGGTGCGCTCGACGCCGAAGCCTCTTCCGCCGCGTTCGAGCGCCTGAAGCGGCTCGGAGAGGGCTGGCACGAGGTCGACGCAAGCGACGGTGTTCGAGAGGCTGCAGTCCGGTTCCTACGTGTCCACCCGCTTCGCGCCGCCGACGCACTTCAACTCGCCGCTGCCTTCGTCGCGTCAGAACGGCGACCGTCCTCACTTGAACTGATTACACTCGACGACCGCCTCGCCACCGCCGCGCGCAAGGAAGGCTTCGCGGTAATCGACGTTCCGACGACGGGGTGACCCCGATCGGCCTGCCGCACTCGTGCAGGCCGGCATGATCGACGCACTCGATCGTACAATCCGCAGTCAGATCGCGCGTCCGCCGGGCAGACGCATTCGACCGTGCGGGAGAAGGTGGCGCAGCATCCTGCCTCTCTGATCGGACAGCGGATCGGAACCTACACGATCCTGTCGCTTCTCGGCGCAGGAGGCATGGGTGAAGTGTATCGCGCGCACGACGAGAAGCTGCAGCGCGACGTCGCGATCAAGATCCTGCCTCCGAAGTTCACCGCGGATCCAGACCGGGCCGCGCGTTTCGAGCGAGAGGCCCGGGTGCTCGCCACGCTCAACCATCCATCGATTGCCGCAATCTACGGCTACGTGGAATTCGGTGGCGTCCGTGGACTCGTGCTCGAACTCGTCGAAGGGCCAACGCTGTTGGACCGCATCGCGTCCAGTCCGCTCCCTGTCCCGGAGGCGCTCGCGATCGGCATCCAGGTTGCCGAGGCACTCGAGGCCGCTCACGAGAAAGGGATCATCCATCGCGATCTGAAGCCCGCCAACATCAAGGTGGCGCCGGGCGGCCGCGTCAAAGTGCTCGACTTCGGCCTCGCCACGACGTTCGACGTCGATCCGATCCGTAGCGACCGATCGGATGCGGCGACGATGACGGCCAGCCCGACGCATGCTGGTCTGATCCTCGGAACGGTGGCGTACATGAGCCCCGAACAAACGCGCGGCGGCCCGGTCGACAAGCGAACCGACATCTGGGCGTTCGGGTGCGTGCTGTACGAGATGCTGACGGGTCGCACCCCGTTTTTCAGCGCGACCGCGTCCGATGTCATGGCCGGCATCCTCGAGCGCGAGCCGAACTGGGATACGCTGCCGCCGAAGACTCCGCCGCGGGTTCGACAGCTTCTCGGTCGTTGCCTCGAGAAGGATCCTCGCAAACGCCTGCGCGACATCGGCGACGCGCGGCTCGAATTGACCGATGCAATCGGCGCACCGGCGTCGAGCCATCGGCCAACGCGTGTGCGGCCACGTCGCCTCGCTTGGAAATTTGTCGCGTTCGCTACTGCCGTGCTGATCCTTGGCGCTGCGGTAGTCTGGAGTGGGATCGCGCGTTACTTCAGCGCGACGACCGAACATCGACTCAGCGATGGCAACAGACCGTCACCGAATACCGAGGCCAACGCGTACTACGAGCGCGCCCTTCTGTTCGGAGGCGCCGGCACCGCCGACCCGGACCAGGCGCAGCGCATGATCGAACGAGCGCTGGCGCTCGATTCGACGTTTGCCGGCGCGCGGGCGGAGAACGCCTTCTACCAGGTTGCGCCGATCCTGAATGGCCGGTCGAACGACGCGGGCTTGTTCTACAAGGCGGAGAGCGAAGTCAGGCAGGCGCTGCACGACGATCCTCGCTGTGGCCGCGCCCATTCGGTCCTCGCGCTGATTTACCTGCTGCAAGGGCGCAAGGAGCTCGTTCCCGGTGAACTGGACCTGGCGCTCAAGGAGAATCCTGACGACATCACCGCGCACAGCTGGCTGCTCTCGTATCATCGATTCAACGGAGACTACACGCGCGCCCGGGAAGAGGCCGACTGGCTGATCCGCCGGCTGCCCACCTACTGGCCCGCGTACCTGGATCGGGGCGAGCTGCTGCGCGAACAAGGGGACACAGCGGGCGCGATTCGTGAACAGCAGCGAGTGCTGGAACAGGATCCACGGAACGGCGATGCACTCGCGTCCCTGGTTCGTGCTCACATCGCCGCAGCCGAGCTTCGCAAAGCACGACAGGCGCTCGAGCAGGCGGATGCCCAGCAGTTCCAGAACTACGAGGTGCGACTCGTGCGTGCGCTGCTCCTCGCACGTGAGGGAAATCGGAATGAGGCGATTCAGGAGATGGACTCCGGGCTGCAGACGTACGCCGGAATCCAAATCTTCGGACCTGCAGCGGTGGCTGATGTCTACGCCGTGCTGGGTGACGCAGATACGGCGTTGCAGTGGTTGGATCGCGCGGTTCGCATGGGCGACGATCGTGAGGAGTATCTCCGGCGAAATCCGCTCTTCACCAATCTGCGATCGCATCCCCGCTTTCAACAGATCCTCGATGCCGTCGCATACCGTCGTCAGCAGCGCGCGGCGCGGTGATCCTCAACGATGACTCCCGATCGCAAGTCGATGGCCGTCGGGTCGCATGGGCCGGCGCTGCCTCACGCCGTCCGACCGGCACTACTTCAGCGATCTAGGAGAGCGATCACCCAGACGTCTGAAGGCACTGCTAAGTCCCGCACTGTCCACCGGGTAATGACGTCTGACACCGATTGCCGACGAAGACATTCGGCACGCTGGCCGCATCGGCAGCGATGTCCGCGGGACCATTGCCACGCAGTCGGTTCAGGACCACGAGATTGTTGATCGACGCATCGTACGATCCATGCTCATTCACCAGTGTCGTCGCGACGAGAACGATGCCGCCGGAGAAGAGGGTGGTCCCCTGGTTATCGGTTACAGCGTTGTGAAAGATCGTGTTGCGCTGCGATCCGGCCAGCACGATGCCACCGCCGCTGAGGTCCGGCAGGAAGCCCTCGAATTCAGGACACAGGTTGTTGTTGGCGCTGACGGTGTTGCTCCGCACCGTGATGTAGCCGCTTCCGCCGGCGAGACTATCGTTCAACAGGAACACCCCGAGACAGTTCCCCCAGACCTCGTTGTCGGACACCATTGCATTGCGGACGTTTCGCAGCAAGATGCCGAGGGAGTTCTCCCAGCTGCGGTTGTGTGTAACCACGGCATCGGCGTAGGGTGAGTCGCCGAGGTAGATTCCAGCGTCATGACTGCCGGCGGTCACGTTCCGGGTGAATCTCGTGCCGATCCCATCGAAGGACGCGACACCGTAATCGCCGTTGCCGATTGCCATTACATCTGACACCTTCATGTTCAAGGTGCCGAACCCGAACACGCCGTCGTCGAAGCCGATGATACGGAACCCTGTGATGGTCACGTCACGCACCCGCTGCGAATAGCTCCCGGAGCTCGGGTAAAAGTTGGCCGGTACCACGCAGAAGCCCGCGACGTGATCGGGCAGATAGCAGTCGGCGGCGCCGTCGTTCAACGGCTCGAGCGTGACGTCGCCCTGAGCTCGCAGCGTGAGCCCATCCGTGTGGATTCTCACGCTCTCGTGATAAGTGCCAGCCCTGACGATCACCGTGTCTCCCGGCGAGGCCGCATCCACTGCGGCTTGGATCGAGTCACCGGGCTGGACCACCTGCGTGCGAGAGCTCGCAGACGCGGGTGAAGCGACTGTCACGAAGGCCAGACATCCGGCCGCAGCGAGTACGATTCTCCTGAATTGGCGCATGACGCCCCCTTTCGATCGAAGCAATTCCACGCGACTCTTCGCTGTGAGAAGAGTCTTCGCGTGGGTAAGCGCAGAAGCGGAGCGGGAACTACAACGCTTAGCGCGCTTGGGGGGCGAGGCCTATGTCTCGCAGGAGCGGACCATAGCGCGGATCGGATCGGAATGAGTCGATCCAGGGCTCGACGCCAAGCCACGGCATGCAGTCAGCATGTTCGTTGGTGCCCTTGCGAAACAACTCATAGGCTGTGTCGTGGTCGCCAAGGCTCACATACACCGTGGCGATCTCATACGGACAGAAGTACCGGTGTCTGGCAGCTTCTTGCACGTACTCAACCAGCTTCCGGGCCTCCTCCTTCCGACCCGCGACGGCGAACACATGGGCTTGCAACGCCAGGATGGTGAGGCTGTTGTCCATCCGTGCGGCCCTTTCCAGATGGTCGATCGCTTCCTTGAACCGGCCCTTCTCGGCGTATGCCACGCCGAGAAAAGCAATCGTGAACGCGGAATCCGGCTCGAACTCCAGGCCCTTGCGGGCGAGCTCGATCGCGTCGTCGGGTCGCCGCGTGAACAGCATGAGGACTGTTCCAAGCGTGTGGGTTCGTATCGAGAGCGGATCGAGATCGACCGCTCGGCGAATCTCCCGAACCGCCTCGTTGTGGCGTCCCTGGGTCGTCAAGTACGCCGCGTAGTTCAAGCGAGCGGTCGCGAGCGTTGGATTGAGATCGAGCGCGCGCTGAAGCGCGGCCGCCGCCGCCGGTCCGTCCCATTCGTACACGAGATGGACGTACCCGAGCGCCGCGTGCGCCTCGGCCAACGATTGATCCAGGCGCAACGCGGCCTCGGCAGCCCGTTTCGCCTTCGGCATCGCTTCTCGCGGATCAACGTAGAACCCGGCCAGCTCCGTGTGCGCTTCAGCCAAGCCGGCATGGGCGAGGGCGTTGTCAGGATCCCTCGCGATCACGCCGTCGAAATACTGGACTGCCTTCTTGAACCTTCCTCAGTGCCTTTGGCGACGTAGTGGCGTCCTATCAGAACGTCGCGGTGTATCGCCGGATTGACGGGTCGCGGGCTGCCAAGACGCGCCTGCTCCTGTGGCGTCAGGGTGATATCGACCTTGCTCGTAATGGTTCGTGCCACGGTACTTGGCAGGCCCAGCACGTCGCGCGACTCACGGTCGAAACTCTGGGTCCAGATGATCGCTCCTGTTGCACCTCTGATCAGCTTTGCGGTGATACGCACCATGCCATTCGCCTGGACGATCGACCCTTCGATGATCGTATCGACGTGTAATTCCCGCGCGATCGTTGGCACCGGCTTCCGTGCGTTCTTGTAGTGCATTGCGGACGTGCGCGAGATCACGCGCAGCCTTCCGATCGCGGCAAGATCGGCAATGAGCTGCTCCGTCAGGCCGTCGGCGAGGTATTCCTGTTCGGGATCACCTGACAGATTCTCGAGCGGAAGCACAGCGATCGACTGCGTTCTGTCGGAAGGCGCGCTGGTTGGCCAACGCTCGAATCCACCCGTCGTCACCCAGGCCACCGATCCCGAAAGTGCCGCAATGATGAAGACAGCAGCCCATCGCCACATGCGGTGCAGTTTCGGAACCGCGTCCGGCGGCGGCTGTGATGTTCGCGCCTGAACGACACTGTCGCATATCTGTTTCAGGTCGCGGACGACGTCAGCTGCCGTCTGCGATCGCTCGTCACGATTCTTGGCCAGGCAGCGCTGCACGACGGTATCGATGGCCGGTGGGAGAACCGGCTGGAGTGAGGATACCGGCGGTGGTTCGTGATTGAGGATCGCGACGCGAACCGTGGTCGCGTCGTCGCCACCGAATGCGCGTGTTCCGGTCAACATTTCGAACAGGACGGCTCCGAACGAGAACAAATCGCTCCGTGCATCCACCTCGTGCCCCTCGATTTGTTCGGGTGCCATGTACCGCACGGTACCGAGGATCGCGCCGTCCCGCGTCACCTCCGCATCGACGCCGTCCGATCGCTCGACCGGAACGTCCTCAGCAGTTCCGGCGGTCGCGCCGGCGCAAGTCACGTCCGTGTCGTCGAGCGTGGGATTCCTCGCCCGGCGGAATTTCGCGAGACCAAAATCGAGCAGCTTCGCGCCGCTCGCCGTCAGCATGATGTTGGCCGGCTTGAGGTCGCGATGGACGATGCCCCGGCGATGCGCGTGATCGAGCGCACTGCCGATCTCGATCGCGCGCGTAAGCGCCTCGTCCGACGCCAGCGGCCCTTCCGCGAGTCGCGCGGCCAACGTCTGCCCCTCGAGGCATTCCATGACCAGAAAGTCGATCTCTCCTTGACGACCGACGTCGTACAGGGTGCAGATGGAGGGATGCGTCAGCGCGGCAACTGCTCTTGCTTCGCGGGCGAACCGGGCGCGCATCTGCGGATCCGACGCGACGCCGCGGGGAAGAACCTTGATGGCGACGCGGCGATTCAGACGCGTGTCGTTTGCGCGGAACACGTGTCCCATGCCACCGACACCGAGAGCGCTTTCGACGCGGTAGGGCCCGAGCTCGGCGCCCGGACGAAGATCAGGACCATCATGGAACAGCGGAGCCGCCGTCGCCCAAACTGACCGATCCAGGAGGATGTGCTCGGCGTCGTGCTCGAGCAGCGACTCGACTTCTCGGCGCAGCGCCTCGTCGCCTTCGCAAGCTGCGCCGAGGAACGCGGCGCGCGTGGCAGGGTCGTGGTCGACGGCCAGCTCGTAGATTTCGGCTACCTGACGCCAACGCTCGCGAGTCACGCTCAAGCCCGTCTCCTGGTTCCCGGAACCGCAAGAAAACCTAGGCGCGGATGCAGCGTACACAGACCCGCGGACCAAGGCAATCGGCAGCGCAGAGGCATGCCGCCTCTCCTTGGTAAGCGAAATCCAGGTGTCGGAACTACAATGCGCGCGTGGCTCCGCTCGAGTCTATCGACATCACCGGCCTGTTGAAAGCATGGCGCCACGGGGACCAGCGTGCCCTCGAAGAGCTGATGCCGCTCGTGTACGCACAGCTGCACGCGCAGGCCCGGCGGCAGATGCGCAACGAGCAGTCAGGCGCGACGCTCCAGAGTACGGCGCTCGTTCACGAGGTCTATCTTCGTCTCGTCCGCGCGCACGACGTCGACTGGCACGATCGGACGCATTTCTTCGCGTTATCGGCGCAGATCATGCGGCGCATCCTCGTCGACGCGGCCCGTGCGGGTCTGGCGTCGAAACGCGGTGGCGGGGCGGCACGAGAAGAGCACTCATCTGCCATCGATTTGGATCAAGTTCCAACAGCCGATTCCGCGGCCGCCTCATCGCTCTGCGCACTCGAAGATGCACTCGAGCGACTGACGCAGATCGATCCGCGGCGCGCGAAGGTTGTCGAGCTGCGATTCTTCGGCGGCCTGACGTCGAAGAGACTGCCGATTTCCTTCGGGTGTCATCGCAGACTGTGATGCGCGACTGGCGGCTGGCCAGGGCATGGCTCGCGCGCGAGCTGAACCGCGGCCAATGAGAGCTCACTGTCTTCACGTTGTAGGTTCGAGATTCCAGAGAGGTTTCAAACCTTTGTAGGCGGCTCAGCCCGCGCCTACTAGTCCGCCTGAAGGCGGACACCACAGGTTTGAAACCCCCGCTAGAAGTCCGGAATTCCCCCGAGCACCGGTTTGATGTCGACGACCGGCGTGCCATCGATCGCTTCGATGGGGCCGATCCGAAGGCGGTTGCCGGCGATCCTCCGAACAGTGACCCGGTGGAGGCCCAATGGATTTGGCCGGTCGGGAGAACGCGTCGCAAACACGCCGGTCAGCGGATTGCGCTGGTCCGAGCGCGGGTAGACCTTCAGCACGTCGCGCCGCGCCCGGTGCAGCCACGTCACGACGATGATCTCGTCGCCGGCCGCGAGGCCGTGGAGACCTTCTGCCGCGGACGGACTTACGTCGAGCCAGGCGTCAGGCGCCCCCTCGGATCCTTGTCTGGGTGCTTGGCTGCGCGCCTTGATGCGGGATCTGATCACGCCAATCGGCCGCACCTCCGCTCGCCGTCCTCCCTGCATTCGCGCCCTCCCTTGTCAGGGCTTCCCGCGAGCCGATCGAAAAATCGGCTCCTCTGCGTACTATCAAGGGTCCTGCATCAGGCCGATGACGTTACCACTGCGATCCTTGGCGAAAGCAATCAGCTTGCCCCCGCCAACATCGTGAACGTCCTTGTGCACCTGCCCGCCGGCGTCGACGAGTGATTGCCGGGTCGAGTTGCTCCTATCGAAGCTTGAACGCAATCGCGTCGAAAGGATTCGCCGCAAGTGTGTACGCGAGATATTGCCCGTCGGCCGTCCACGCAAACGCGACGACCTTGAAGCCGGACTGTTGTCGTGTCACCGCGTACGGAGCGCCGCCGCTCAACGGCTGGATCCAGATGTTTCCTTCGTCGGGAGCGAATGCGAGCCCCTTCCCGTCAGGCGTCCATTTGAGGGCGAACGCCGGCTCGATGTCGAAATACGCTGCGGGAGTCGATGCGTCGAGCCTAACGACGGCGACGCGCAGGCGCTGCTGGTGGGGGTCACGATAGCTGTACGCGAGCGACCTGCCGTCGGGCGACAGATCGAACAAGCCGATCGGTCGGTCCGATACTTCTACCGTCGACTGGCCGTCGATCGTCATCTTCCAGAGAGTCGGCACACCCCTCTCGTCAGCGGTGAAGTAGACCCACTTGCCATCTGCTGAAGCAATCGGATGGAGCACCGCCGACCTCAGATGCGTGAGCTGGCGAAGGTCATCGCCATCAGGGGTCATCCGCCAGATCTGCGAGCTGCCGCTTCGTGTCGACGCGAAGAAGACGAATCGGCCTTCCCGTGAGATCGATGTGTTCACGATGTCTCGCGCATTCGCCGTCAGCTGACGTCGCGCGCTCCCGTCCGGTGCCATGCTCCAGGTGTCGTAGACGCCGCGTTCGCCCCACCGGTACAGGAGCTGATGGTCCGGCGTCCACGCCAGATCGTCGTACACGCCTCGCGCGGTGCCGGACGCGATCTGCTTCGCCTGATCTGGATGCGCTCCTGGCGCGATCCACAACTGCACGAGATAACCGAGGCTCTGGGTGACGACCCTGCTGCCGTCGGCCGTGATCGTCAGGTCCTTGTAGTCGTGCAGGTCATCAGTCAGCCTGCGCTCCGCTCCATCGGGATAGCTCACACGCCAAATCTGCGGCAGTCCGCTCTCGGGATCAGCCGCAGTCATTAGAATGCCGCGCCGCTTTGGCAGCCATACCGCGGCGATGATCTTCGCCGATCTCGGTTGGACGATGACCCTCGGGGATCCACCGGCCACTGGTACTTCCGCAACGTGCCATCTGTCATCGCCCGCAGCCTCGCGTCGTCTGACTGCGTAGAGAAGCGCGCGACCATCCGGTGCCCAATCGAGCGACTGGACGATGGCTGGACTATCGAGCGTGAGCAGCGCTCGCGACTGTCCGCCCGTGGAGCTCACCAACATGATGGCGGTGGATTCGGGCGCCGCGCCGCCGCGGACGAACGCAAGCCATTGGCCGTCCGGCGACGGAGCAATACCAGCGGCATGCTCCAGGATCCGCTCCGACCGGCCGCCCAGCGTCGGTACACGGAATAGCGTTCCGAGCGAGTTCGAGGCATCGTCGCCGATGACGTAGTAGACGAAATCGCTGCGCGGCGAAAACCTGATGGCCCAGTACGACACGGGACCTGGAGGGACAACGTCGATCGTGTTGCCGCCGGCCACCTGGCGGACACGCAGACCTTGTTCCCCGCTGGGTGTCACCCAGCAATACGCGAGATATGCACCATCGCGCGAGACGGCCGGCGCGTACACGTCGCCGGTATTCGTCCGCCATTCGAGGCTGAGAGAATCGCCCGGGTTCGGATCGGGCGTTCGTGTTCGTATCCAGTACGCGGATACGAGGGCGAGGAGCGCCAAGCTCACCACCGCGATCGTCAGCAACCACGAGCGCGGGCGGGCTTCCGCGGAGAGCTCGTCTCTCCTCTCGACCTGAGTCGGGCCGACGCCGGTGCCCACCGCGTGCAACCTGACAGGCTTCCGGTAGTCGTGATCGGTCACTGTGGACACGTTTGCGACGAACCGGTAGCCCCGACCCGATACGGTGACGATATAGGCGTGATCCCTCGGGCCTTCGCCAAGGACCTTCCGCAGCGTGGATACGTGTCGCGCCAGGTTGCCTTCCTCGACAAAGCTGTCCGGCCAGACGTTCCGAAGGATCTCGTCCTTCGTCAGCAGACGGTCGCTATTCCCTACGAAGTAGAGGAGCAGGTCGAAGACTTTTGCCGTCAGCGGCAGCGACTGGTCGTCGCGGAGCAACAGCCGATTCGCTGGATCGAGACGGAAGGGCCCGAAGGCGTAGAAGCGTCGACCGTGCAGCGGAGCGACCTGGTCCTGCATGATCCCCTATTCCAAACTTTTCCGAAATTTTTCCAGACGGCGGAAGGACTTTCCCAACCAACCGGACTAGCTTCGGCGGGGTTAGCGGGTAGCCCTGATAGCGGCTGTGACGGTGCTGACATTCTAAGGTGAATCCCGCTGAACCAGCAAACCGACAAAGCGGAGGAGCGGCCAACGGAGGAACCTATGAAGTTCTCTCGACGTCCGGATTCCGAACGGACCCATTTCGTACATGTGCGCGGGCGGCGACAACGATCGGCCCTGGCTAGTTGTGTGGCGGCCGTGTCACTCGCGTTTGCGGTTCCGCTCTACGCGCAAAACAAACATTCGACCGCGCCTATCGAACCGACGGCCGGCCAGTGGCGAACGTGGGTGATTTCCTCTGGCAAGGACTATCGCGTCCCGCCCCCGCCGGCGCCCCAGGATACGCGCGCCGAGCTCCGGGATCTCGCCGAGTTGATCAGTCAGAACGACGAGCAGGCCGCTGCGCAGATCGCGTACTGGGACGCAGGTGCGCCGCAGTATCGCTGGATCGACTACATCTCGAACCGGCTGTTGGCGATGACGCCGACATCGGCGTTTCCACACCGCGTGTACACGTACGTCGCGCTGGCGATGTACGACGCAACGATCGCGACATGGGAATCGAAGTACTACTACCGGCGCCCTCGCCCGAGCGAGCTCGATCACAAGCTGCCGACCGCCGTGGACGTGCCGGACAGTCCGTCGTACCCGTCCGAACATGCAGCGGCCGCGCAGGCCGCGGCCAGCGTGCTCGCCTACTTTCTCCCGAACGACGCCGCGAGCATCCAGGCGTTGGCCGATCAGGCCGGATGGTCGCGGGTGCTGGCGGGCGTCCAGTTCCCGAGCGACTACTACGCAGGAGTGGAGCTGGGAAAGAAAGTCGCCGAGCGCGTGATTGCCAAGGCGAAGGCTGACGGATCGGACGCCGTGTGGGCGGGCAGCATTCCGACCGGGCCGTGCAACTGGAAGGGCACGAACCCCGTGAACATCACTGCAGCCAATTGGACGCCGCTTCTGCTCTCATCGCCGGGCGAGTTCCGCCCGCCGGCTCCACCCGCGTGCGATTCGCAACAGGTGATGGACGAAACGGCGCTCGTTCGCAACACGCCGCGCGGTCCGACGGCGTTCGCGACGAACTACAAGGCGTTCTACTGGCAGAGCCCGGAGGGACTGAACTACTGGCCGTTCCGGTACCTGGACAAGTGGCTTTTCGAAGACCGGCTGGACAAGAACCCGCCCCGGGCGGCACGAGCCTACGCCCTCGTCACGGCGGTGAATTTCGACGCGTTCATCGCCAGCCAGGACGGCAAGTACACGTACTGGTACATCAGGCCCTCACAGCTCGATCCCGCGATCGTGCCAGTGTTCCCGGTCCCGAGTCACCCGAGCTATCCGTCGAACCATTCGACGTTCTCCACGGCGAGAGCGGAGGTGCTCGCGTATCTTTTCCCATCCCGTGGGGACTACATACGAGCGATCGGAAAGGAAGGGGGCGATTCGCGCATCTGGGCGGGCATCCACTACCCGATGGACAACGCCGCCGGCGTCAATCTCGGAAAGGCCGTAGCGGGCGTCTTCATCGAGTGGGCGAAGAACGACGGCTCGCAGTAACGTTCTCGCGTCGACTTCTGGAGCGAACTGGATCGTCGATCACACGGGCGGACGCCGCGGCTTGCTCCCATAGACGATGACCCGCTCCAGGGACACTGACGCATCAGCGGACGAGTTCCGCAGCTTGAGCCGGACGGTGTGCTTTCCGTCCGGAAGGCCGTACTTCCAGAACGGGGTGAATCGCCGGCGGGTGAAGTCGGTCGGAAGGTCAATCGTCTCGACCAGCCGATCGTCGATGTACACGTCGGCGACCATCACCTGATCCTTCGCAGTCTCAGTTCGCGCACTCCCCTGCACCGCGAACCCAATACCTTCGAAGCTGAACGTCGTCTCGTCCGTGAGCCGCCGGCGCAGCGGGACCTCGGCGACCGGGAAGTGTCCCTCGAAATTCTGCTCGACACGGACGGCCTTGACCGATTGCACAGGCAGCACGATGCTGTCCTCGACCACGTGTCCGCCCTTCGCGCGGATGAGATCCAGCGCATGCTTGAACGACAGGTCGTAGACGCCGTTCAGCGACAGCCCGGCGTGTTGAAACGTCATCGGCTCCACGTCGGATAGTCCCTGTTTCCAGAACGCCGGGATTTTCGAGTAGCCGATGATCGCGCCCAGGATCCCCGCTGCGGACGATGGATTGCAGTCGGAATCCTGCCCGGCGCGGGTGGCGATGGCGATCGTGCGCGTCATGTCTCCCTGGCCATACAGAAGGCCGAGGACCACATACGCCGCGTTCAGCCGCGCGTCGATGTTGAACGCTGCGAAGACGCCGTCGACACAACCGACATCCTCCGCCCATTTCTTCTGAATCTCGAACCACGCGCGCTTCCAGTCGTCCGGGTACTGTTTGTGAAGACCGATGACCGCACTGATCGTCTGATGGAATCGGGTGCCGGCGGGAATGGCCTTGAGACCTTCGGTGACAACGAAGTTCACATCACTCGAGATGAACGCGAGCGAGTACATCGTCGCGATGTACACACCGCCGTACCATCCATCGCCGGAGTTCATGATGTGCCCGACACGATCCGCGATCTCGGATGCGGCGTTCGGCATTCCTGGTGACATGAGCCCGATGAAGTCGGACTCGATCTGGAAGTCGATGTCGTCCGCATCCGGATTGTTCCGCCAGTCGCCCGAGGCGGGTGGCTTCAGGCCCTTCAGGACGTTGTACCGAGCCATCTGGTTCGCGTGCCAGAGCTGGTATCCGGCATGCGCAAACGCATCGGCAAACTTCTCCGCCGGAGCATCGATCCCGTGCTTCTCGATGACGTTGACGAACGTGAGATCGACGTAGATGTCGTCGTACAGTCCCAGTGATTTCTCGAAGGACTCCTTCAGCAGTCCGTCGTACCACGCGATTGGCGTGTAGTCGTCGATCATTGTGCCGCGGTAGCGGAACTCGGTCGGCCCTCCGAACGTGACGCCAATGGTCTGTCCGGCCCACCCTCCTTTGATCTTGTCGCGGAGGACGTCCTTGGTGAGCCGCACGGTTCGATCTGGGCGTGCCGGTTCGGTTCGAACCGGCGAGGACGGTCCCGATGCGATCGCGGCAAGGACAACAAAGGAGCGAATCACTCCACGCATGGTCAATCCTCTCTCTAAGACCAGGGGTCAAACTGGGGTCAGACAAGGGTCAGACCCTAGTCTGACCCTAGTTTGACCCGTGTCTGACCCCTGTCTGACTCCCGGTCTCAATCCCTCGGACGCCGGTTGCCGATCGCGCGGCGGTACGCATCCAGGATAACCGCCGCCACGATGACCGCGCCGGTCACGATGCGCTTGGTCGGCTCTGTTGCGCCGATCTGGGCGAGGCCTGTCTGCAGCACCGCGATGATCAGAACCCCGAGAAAACTGCTGATCACCGATCCCCGGCCGCCCATCAGGCTCGTTCCACCGATGACGACTGCCGCGATGGCGGACAGCTCCAGCCCAATCCCGCTGTTGGGATCCGCCGACTCGAGATAGGCGACCTGGAACACACCGCTCAGGCCGGCAAGCAGCCCGGACAGCGCGAACACGGAAACGACAACCGGCCTCGGATCGATCCCCGAGAGTCGCACCGCCTCGCGGTTCGTGCCAATGGCCACGATGTACCGTCCGAGGACCGTCCTCGAGAGCAGCATCTCGCCTGCAACGACGACCAGCGCAGCAAGGATGAACGCGGGCGACAAGCCGATGACAGGCAGCGGTGTGCCCGTCGTGCCCATGGCTTCGCCCACGAATATCGATCGCGAATCAGTGACGAGGTACGCGCCGCCGCGCGCCACCTCCAGCATCCCCAGCGTCACGATGAACGAGGGAACAGACCAGCGCACCGTGATGAAGCCGTTGGCGAGACCAGCGAGAAGACCGATCCCGAGACAGAGCGCAATCGCGAACGGCAGCGGCAGTTGCCAGTTGACTCGCGCGACAGCAAGCAGGCCCGAGCCGAGTGCCATCACCGACCCTACAGAAAGGTCGATGCCACCAGCGATCAGCACCAGTGTCATTCCAACGGCAATCGCCGAGAGCGATGGAATTTGATTTGCCAGCGTGATGAACGTGAGGCGGCTGAAGAAGTGATCGCTCAGCGCGCTGAACAGCGCGACGAGAAGCACCAACACGGCAATCAGCCCGAAGTACTCGGCGAATTGCGAAAGGCGACGCGGCTGGCGCGCCGCGACCAGCTGCCCGCCCTCCTGCGCTGTCAGCATGGGTCGGCACGACTGAGGTGCGTTCGATCGTTGCCATATTCGCTGAATGCTGCTGCGACCATGGCTTCTTCGTTCCAGTGTTTCCCGGTCTCCGGGCGTTCGAACGTCGCCACGAGAGCGCCGTCAGACATCACGGCGATCCGATCGCACAGCGCCATCAACTCGGTGAGCTCGCTCGAGACGACGACGATCGCTTTGCCGCGATCGACGAGATCGTGCAGCACTCGATACACGGCGATCTTCGCCGCGACATCGATACCCCGCGTCGGTTCGTCGAACAGGAGGACATCGCAATCGCGCAGGAGCCACCGCGCGATGACCACCTTCTGCTGATTGCCTCCGCTGAGCTCGCCTGCTGGCTGGTCGACCGACTGGCTCCGCACATCGAGACGGACACGGAGAGCCTCGGCCGCAGCGGCCTCTCGGCCCTCGTCAATCCACCACCTCCGCTTCACGAAGCCGAGCACCATGGCGAGCGTCATATTGACGCGGATCGCCTGGGTGAGCAGGAGCGCCTGATCCTTGCGATCCTCTGGAATCATGCCGATTCCTGCGCGCACCGCGTCCTTGGGACCACGAATCACGAGCGGCGGCCCGGACGCACGCGTTACCTGTCCTGCATCGATCCGATCGGCGCCAAAAATCGCGCGCAGCGTCTCCGTGCGGCCCGAGCCAACGAGTCCGGCAAGACCCAGGATCTCTCCTCCCCTGACCTCGAAGCTGACGTTGCGCACTCGGCGTCCTCGGGTCAAACCTGCGACACGCAATACGACTTCGCCCTTGACATGATCGCTCGGGTAGAGCGCATCAATTGCACGGCTACCGACCATCAGCTGGACGATCTCGTCCATCGACGCATTCGCGGCTGGCCGCGTTCCGATGACCCGGCCGTCGCGGAGCACGGTGATGCGATCGCTGACCCGGCGCACTTCTTCGATGCGGTGGCTGATATAGAGGATTGCGGTCCCGGCGGTTCGAAGCCGGCGCAGGTGAGCGAAGGCCAGCTCGGTTTCCGCGTCCGTCAGCGCAGCAGTCGGCTCATCGAGAACAAGGACGCGACATGGATGCGCGAGCGCTGCGGCAAGCGCCACCAGCTGCTGCTGACCGATCCCGAGGCTCCCCACAGGTGTGCGCGGATCGAGCTCGCGGAGGCCGACGGCGGTCAACGCTGCCGCCGCCTTGTCGAGCAGCGAATCAAACGAGATGAAACCGCACCGGTTCGGCAGGTCGGTCAGGAACAGGTTCTCGGCAACGCTCAGCGTGGGAACCAGGTTCAGCTCCTGCATCACGAGCTGCACACCGGCGCGCTGCGCATCTCGCCTGCTGCGAGGCTCGTAGCGTTCAGCGCCGAGGCTCATGACTCCGCCATCAGCGGCCGTCAGCCCGCAGATGATTCGCGACAGCGTCGACTTCCCCGCCCCGTTCGCTCCCATCAGCGCGTGGATCTCCCCCGCGCACAACTCGAAGTCGAGATCCGTAAGGACCGGCGCCGTGTAGCGCTTCTGCAGGCCGCGAATGCACAGCAACGGCAACTGTTCCACGACGTTTCCGAACGGCATCATCGGGATTCGGCAGTGATGAGATCGACCGGCGTCTGCATATCGCGTGGCTGCGCCTCTCCGCGCAGGATCTGCAGCGCGTATTCGATGCCGTAGACCGCCAGACGGTCCGCGTGCTGATCGGCTGTCGCAAGCACCCGGCTCTCCTGGAGCAGCTGACGGATCGCGGCGATATTGTCGAAGCCCACGACGTGGACCCGCCCGGTCCTGCCCGCCTGCCGCACTGCGGCCGTGGCGCCAAGCGCCATGTTGTCGTTGCTCGCGAGTATCGCTTTGAGATCGGGGTGCTCGCGCAGCATTGCTGCGGTGACCGTATTCGCTTCGTTCTGCTCCCAGTGCGCGCTCTGCACGCCAACCACTTCGATCCCTGCCTCGCGCATCGCGTCCTCGAAACCAAGACGACGCTGCTGTGCGTTGAACGCTGTCGGAATCCCTTCGAGGATCGCAACCTTGTCACCGCGTTGGAGACGCTTCGCGAGCGACGCACCGACGGTGTGTGCGCCGGCGCGGTTATCGGGACCCACGAACGGGACGGTGATGCCAGCTTGCTTCAGCGTGTCCCCATCGAGCTTGTTGTCGATATTGACGACGACGATCCCCTGGCGCACAGCCTTGCCGAGCACCGGCACGAGGGCACGCGAATCCGCAGGCGCGATGACGATTGCGTCGACGCCCAGGGCGATCATCTGTTCCACCAGCGCCACCTGCTGGGCGAGGTCGCTCTCGTTCCGAATGCCATTGACGAGCAGCGTGTACGTCCCGGCGTTCGCGGCCTGATGCGCCTTCGCGCCGTCGGCCATGGTGACGAAGAACTCGTTCGCCAGCGACTTCATGATGAGCGCGATTCGTGCGGGCTTGCTGCCGATGCGGTGTGAACCGCGCGCGGACTCACGCGGCGTTCCGCAGCTTGCTGCGACGAACGCCGCCACGATCACGGTCAACGCTGCCGTTTCGGCGCGTGGGAAGGAGTGCATCATCGTGGCTTCCGCCTTCGCGCGTCGCGTTCGCGAAGAAACGACTCGATTTCCGCGCGGTGCGGCGCTGCCGCTTGTGCGCCGGGCCTGGTAACGGAGATCGCAGCCGCGCCGCTGGCGAACCGGACCGCGTCAGGCAAGGACCGCTGTTCCACGAACGCCACCGCGAGCGCGCCGTTGAAGACATCACCGGCCGCAGTCGTGTCGACGGTGTCCACTGTGAAGGCAGGGACCACTTCCGAAACGCCGCCGGTCGACACGAAGACGCCGCGGGCGCCCCGTGTGATGAGCACGTCGCGGACCCCTCGTTCGTGGAGCACCGCAGCAGCGCGCTGCAACCCGCTCTCGTCGTTCAACCCGAACCCAGTGAGCTGTTCAACCTCCACTTCGTTCGGCGTGACCGTTGACACGAGCTCGAAGACGGAATCGGGCACCGGCTGCGCAGGAGCCGGATTCAAAATGACCCGTGCCCCTTGCTCCATAGCCATTCTCGCGGTCGCCTGGACTGTGTCGATCGGGATCTCGAGCTGCAACAGAATCACGTCGCCTCGGCCGAAAAGGCGCGCGGGCGGCTCGACGTTTTCCGGACGGAGCTCCTGGTTCGCACCTGGCGCAACTGCGATGTTGTTCTCTCCCGATTCATCCACGCAGATCAGCGCCACGCCAGACGGCACGCCTGGCACTCGACGGACGAAGTCGACATTGATGCCTTCACGCACGAAGTTCGCCAGCGCGCGTTCGCCGAAATCGTCGGTGCCGACCGCGGTGACGAAGAAAACGGCGCCTCCGGCGCGCGCCGCCGCGACAGCCTGGTTTGCGCCCTTCCCGCCTGCCGTGATGTAAAAGTGCCGGCCGAGGACCGTTTCACCGGGCGCAGGGATGCGCGGAACCCGGACCGTCATATCGGTGTTCGTGCTGCCGACGACAACGACTTTGCCCACGTGGATGCCTCATTCCGAACGCGCGGGCGCACAGAACAGTCGGAGCTATCGACCGCCTCTCGGAGCGAGACGTCCGAGCTCGCGCGTCCAGTCGGTGACCACTTCCAGCTGCCGGGGCCGCTGACCTTCCGGAATCGTCACCGCAATGATGCGAGATCCGTCGCGGGTGACGTCGAACGTCTGTGCGTCGTGCATCATCCCCGGAATGATCGGATACGAGAACAGGACACGAGGTGCGTCGAACGACCTTCGTCCCGCGGGGCGTGCAGCGACGACCCGGACCTCGTTGTTGTGCAGGTAGAAGATTTCGCCGTTCCTGGCCCAAAGGGGATCGGTCCCGCCGTCGGAAGACACCTGCATGCGGTCGCCCGGCCCCGGGAAGGGCTGAGCGTAGATCTCCGGGCGGCCGATCTCGTTCGACTGATAAACGACCCAGCTGCCGTCAGGCGAGAACGAGATGTTCCTTTCTTCGCTGCGGCTCACCTGAATCGGCCGTGCAGGCGCGGTATCGTCGAGCGTTCGTGCATAGAGATCCCGGCCCGTCTGCTCCGAGGCCACCTCGAACGCGAGCGTGCGGCCGTCGGGCGAGACGGCGATGCTCTCGCTGTCGAACGCCGCCCGCTCATCCCACACGGGCCGACCTGTATCGGGCGCGCCCAGCGCAATGCGATGAATCTGGAAAGGAGGCTTGTCGAGAATGTAGAAAAGCTCACGGCCATCGTGCGACCAGACAGGATCGAACTCCGTGCTCTCGCCGCTCGTGAGGCGCGAAAGTGTTCCCCGATCGAGAGAGGTGGTCCACAAATCGCGACTCTCACCCAGAATCGTGAGCGCCGCCTGCCGATCGTCAGGCGAGAGGCTTACGGAAAGGAACCGGCGGCGCTCGGCAGTTGCTGGAGTCGCCTTGCCGTTCCGCTCGAGCCAGACCAGTTCGCGCAAGGGGTTTCCAAGCGACTCTGTGACGTACGCGAGCATGCCGCGGCTCGAGACGGCAAACGTCGCGTAACCGTTGGTCTGCGATACGAGCACATCATCGAGGACCGCCACCGCCGCGCCCCTTGTGGTCGCGGTCTCGGCGTCGAACGGAACGGCATACAGCCTCTGCCCGCGCGTATAAAGAAGGTGCCCGCTCGGCACGTAGCGGGCGAAGAACCCGCTATCCACGACCCACCGAACTTTCCCTGTCGACAGATCGACGACGCCGACTCTCGAGTTGTCCACGGGCGACCGGAAGGCAGTGAAGACGACGAAACGCTCGCCGGGGAGGAGATCGGGCCACCAATGTCCGAGCTCCCCGCTCGCCCGGTCGGGAGTCGTGAGGCGCTGTACCGCTCCCCCCTCGGTCGAGACCCGGAAGAGCCCGTCCGAGTAGATCGGTGCGAAGACGATGGTGTCGTCGCGCAGCCACGCGCATCCGCCAACACCCTGCTGATTGGCGAGCCGGAACGGTCGCCCGCCTTCGGATGCGACCTTCATCAGTTGCCCGCCCGAAACGAATCCAATCCAGCGACCGTCCGGCGAAAAGAACACCGAGTCGCCGTCGTCGGTGCCGGGAATCGGAACAGCTTCGCGCGCGGTTAGATCGCGGCGGAACAGCTGCGTCTTTCCGTTCGTCCGCGCGGAGAACACGAGGCTCGCGCCGTCGGGCGAGAAGGCGAGAACCCCGTTCGCGCCAATCAGAAGCTCCTGGCTCGCTGCGAGCGGGATCGAGAGGCGAAGCGGTTCTGCCGCCTTTGTCCCGGGGCGGCTCGCGAGCATGACTCCGATGGCCGACGCCGCACCGAGGGCAAACAGGCCGATCGCCCAGGCCGCGATCTTCCATCGAGACTGTCGTGCCGGTTCACCAGCTTGCGCCGCCGCATCGTCGGGGGACCGTCCGGCGATCAGATCGTCGACGACGATGCGCGCGTCGGCAACGTCGTGCAGGCGATTCTTCGGGTTGCGTTCGAGACATCGACGGAGCAACTGCCGAAGCGGAGGCGGAGTCGACGCGGGTAGGACCGAGAAATCGATCTCGGTCTTGATTACCGCCGCGAGTGTGTCGCTGAGCGTCTCAGCGGCGAAGAGACTGCGGCCGGAGAGCATCTCGAAGAGAACAACGCCGAGAGCCCAGACATCTGAGCGCTTGTCTACGTGCCCGCCAAGAGCCTGCTCGGGGGCCATATAGGCCGCCGTCCCGAGGATGACGCCGAGCTGCGTGCCGGGCAACACCGACATCGTCGGTGAGTTCATGATGGCGGGCGAGAGGCCGACATCGTGATGCGGCTCGACGCCGGGTGGGGCGATGGCCTTGGCGAGACCGAAGTCGAGGACTTTGACCGTCCCGTTGAGGGGAGCCTTGACATTCTGCGGCTTGAGGTCACGGTGGACGATCCCTTTGGCGTGCGCTTCCTCGAGCGCGACGGCGATCTGCCGCGCAATCGAGAGGCTCTCCTCGACAGGAAGCGCGCCGGTACTCAAGCGCTCGGCGAGCGTGGGACCTTCGACGAGCTCCATGACGAGGGCACGGACGCCGTCGCATTCCTCGAACCCGAAGATCGACGCGATGTTGGGATGATGGAGCTGTGCGAGAAGCTTCGCCTCGCGATCGAAGCGCGCCAGACGGTCCGTTTCGTCAGTGAAGATTGACGGAAGGATCTTGATCGCAACCTGCCGATCGAGCCGCGTGTCGATCGCCCGCCAGACCTCTCCCATCCCGCCCGCGCCAAGCCTGGCAGTGATTTCGTACGAACCGAGCTTCGATCCTGCGGTGACGGTCACCCGGAGACCCGCGGCGCTCGGAGGCGATGATGCGGCGCATCGAGCGCCCGCTCTTCGACCATCCCCATCGACATAGGCCTGAAGTCGACGCTCATTATCGCGCAGTCAGCGGACACAGTCATTATGGTGATACGCTGCCAGCGTATGTCCTGTCGGAGATCTGCGGCCCACGACGGCTCACGCCGCCTCGCTGCACTACTGGGCGCGGCCGCCGCGGCATTTTTCTGCATTGCGTGTCGATCGACACCGTCGACTCCCGCGGCCACGGTCTCAGCCGACACGTGGGCCGTCGTCAACGGCCGGGCGATTACACGCGAGGACGTCGAAAAGGCCTATCGGCGGACGCGAGATACATCACAGACGCTTTCGGACGAGGAAGCCCTGACAGCCAAACTGACGCTGCTCAACGACCTCATCGTTCGGGAGATTCTTCTGGGCAAGGCGGGAACCTTAAAGCTCGAAGTCTCCCAGAGCGAGCTCGACACCGCGTACGACAACACGAAAAAGAATGTCGCCGACGATGCGTTTCAGCAGGAGTTGAAGAGCCGCAATCTGACAGCGACGGACATGCGGGAAGGACTCCGGCGCGAGCTGCTTGCCCAGAAAGTCATCGATCAGGAAGTGGGATCGAAGATCGCCGTCACCGATCAGGACGTAGCCGATTTCTTCGCCGCAAATCGCGCGCAGTTCAACGTGCCGGAGGAGTCGTACCACATCGCGCAGATCGTCGTGACCCCGGTGCGCGACGCACAAGTGACGAACGGCACGGGAGACGATGCGACGACGCCCCAGGCAGCCACTGCAAAGGTCCGTATGCTGATGGAGCGCCTCAAGGCTGGCGCATCCTTCCGGGATCTTGCGAGCGGTTACTCTGAGGACCCTGAGTCGGCGCCGCGTGGCGGAGACCTGGGCTTCGTGCCCGTGTCGAGGCTCAAGCAGGCGCCGGCGCAGCTGCGCGACGCAGTGCTCAACAAGGCGCCTGGAACAGTGAACGTTGCGAGTGCGGGCGGCGGCTACACGATTGTGCTGGTCGTGGCACGCGAGCCGGCCGGCCAACGCGACCTATCCACGCCTGGAGTGCGCGACGGCATCAGGCAGACCCTCCGCGCGCGGAAAGAGCAGCTGCTGCGGACGGCGTACCTCACCGCGGTGCGGGGCGATGCCCAAGTGGTCAATTACCTGGCCCGCAGGCTCGTCGAGTCGAAAGGCGTGATGCCAAGCCTTCAACCAGTCTCCCCAAGGGCGAAATAAACAGCGGACTCGGGCTCTCTAAAAATGAGCGCGAAGGCTGCTGAATCGCTCGACGATTAGCAGACGTCCCGGAACCGGCCGAATATCTTCTTTCTCGAGTGCCCACGTGTGCGGGTGCGGGACGAATACGGCATTGAGGCCTGCCTCGAGTGCCGGATTCACGTCGGACTTCGGGCTGTTCCCGATCATCCAGGACCTCGAGGGCTCCATGCCCCGCTCCGCGAGGAGCGCGCGATACGCAGCCGCGTTTTTCTCGCTGACGATGGCCGTATGTGTGAAAAAGGTGGCGAGACCGGAACGATCAATCTTGAGCTTCTGCTCTTCCGGGTGGCCTTTCGTGAAGAGAGTGAGCTCGTGTCGCTTCGTGAGATACGCGAGCGTCTCGGGCACGCCGTCAATCACCACCAGCGGCTGCTCGAGGATGCGCTCCGCCAGCCGGGTCACGGTCTGCAGATCTTCGTCCGCCACGTCCCGTTCGACCAGCTTCTCGAAACACTGACGCAGGTTCCGGCCAAAGCTCAGTGCTCCGTATCCATGGATTTGCGCGTTCACGCGCTCGATGTCGTCGAGCACATCGCGGACCTGTGTCGGCGACAGCGACGAGTGAGCAAGGAACTCGACGAAGTCGTCGAACGCGCGCTCGAAGTAAATATTGTTTTCCCACAGCGTATCGTCGGCATCGATGAGGAGGTGTTGTCGCATTGGAACTGAAACGGCGGACACTGCTTCAATGTAACCGATGCCGCGGATTCGATATCGAAGAAGCGCGGCCGCGGGTCAATCAGCCTTGGTCGCAACGCGATCGAGGAACTCGCGCGCGGCAGTAGTTACCGCAGCGGCTGTCGCTCGCTCGCTGTGCGGACTATGACCGCCATCGGGCAGGAGCAGCACTGTCGATCGGGACTGCAGCAGCTCGCCTCTGCGGTTCAGCGCCGCGCTGAGCATCTGGAATTCCCCTGGCTCCGTGCGGGGGTCTCGCTCGCCGTGAACGAGCAGTACCGGCGCCTGGAGCTCAGGTAGCCGACCGTCGTAGAGATCGGCACCGTCGGAGGTTGCTTCGTCGCCGATCCGCAACCACACGGCTCCGTTCGCCGCGATCACGGTGCGCCAACGGCCGCCATGATCGCGCCGAAACGCATCGACGACGCGCTCACCGAACTGCTCCGTCGCACCGCGCATCGTTTCGAAGAACGATCGCGACCCTGGTTTCTTTCGCAGAAAATGCGCGGCCTCGACGATGATGGCCGTCATACGATCCGGTGCAGTTAATCCGAGTCTCAGCGCGATGACGGCGCCGTCGCTATGGCCCCATAGGGCCGCCCGCTCGATCTCGAGCGCATCGAGCAGGGCGAGCGTCTCTTCAGCGCCTCGCTGATGAAAGTCCGTTGGCAGGACGTCGAGCGCTTCTGATTGACCGTAGCCGGTTCGGTCGGGAATCACGAAGCGATGCGTCGTCGCGAGCGCGGCAATGTGCTGATTGAAAGGATAGACCTCGTATCCCCAGCCGCCGTGGAGAACGACAATCGGTGGGCCGTTGCCGATATCGCGGTAGCGGATGCGAACAGGTGACACACCCGGAAGAAGTGGGGACGCAGGCAGGTCGACCCGAGCGTCCGTGATAAGAAGAGAGCTATCGGACATTGTTCAAGCTAGAGCGACGCGAAACGGAATCGGCGCAGCATCGAGAAAACGACTTGCGATCGCTACGAGACAGGAATCGCGTGGACCTCTCGTGACTGACTCGCCTCCGGTCGCCAGCCCGTGGAGATGAATGCCGTAACTGTATTTCAACTGTAATCGCAATCGTCCAACGCGTCGTACGTTTGAGATAAGCTTCCGGGCGTGCGCACGCTTGAGTACCTCGCGTCGACGCAGCGTGATCGAGGAGCAGCATGCGAGTTGGCATTCTGGGTTCCGGACTGATGGGTGGCAAGCTCGGGACGCTCTTCGCGCGTGCCGGGCATGACGTGGTATTCAGCTACGCGCGGAGCGAGCAGAAGTTGAAGAGACTCGCTCGCAACGCCCAAGGGAAAGCCCGGGCCGGCACACCCAGTGACGCGGCACGGGATGCGGACGCACTCCTCCTCGCCGTGCACTGGTCGCGCGTCGACGACGTGTTGAAACAGGCAGGCGATGTGTCGGGCAGGGTCATTGTCAGCTGCTCGCTCCCGATGAATGCGGACGATACTGCGCTCGTCGTCGCCCACACGTCGTCGGGCGCGGAGGTGCTTGCAAAGAAGGTTCGAAAGGCTCATGTCGTCGCGGCGTTCGGTACGGTGCCCAGCGAGGTGTTGTTCAGCGTCTTCGACGCGAGGCGCAAGGCCGGCCGGCCTTCTTTGGTGTATTGCGGAGACCACCAAAGCGCCAAAGAAGTCGCTGCCGAACTGATCCGCGATGTGGGTTTCGATCCGGTCGACGCCGGACCGCTGCGGATCGCGAGGTACACTGAGCCGTTCACGCTCCTCGTCGCACAACTTGCCTACGAGGGGGACGAAGGCCCGAAGCTCGCGTACCGTTTCCAGCGCTTTGGGGAATAGGTTCACTGCCGGAGTGCGGCACACCCGCGACGCGCCAGGACTCAGGTCTCAGCGACGGCGGCACGTCGCGCGCCCGCCTGAAGTCGTGTCATCTCAGTTCGCCGGACGTCAGCGACGACAAGCTGTCGCCTCGTCTCCGTCGACGATCTACTCGCGGCCTACGCGAATACTCATTACGTGTATTCCGCCGCGGGCGGAGCTATCATGCCCCGGAAGTCGAGAGACATCATGGAGAAGCACTGGATTGCGATGCCCGCGGTCCTCTCGTTCTTGGTTGTTGCTCACGCGCGCGTTGACGCCACCGCGGTCACTTACGACTTTACGTTGATTGCCGCCGACGGTGGTCCACTCACCGCTTTCAATAGCAACATTTATCCAGCAGTCAACGGGGCGGGCGCAGTCGCGTTTCAGGCATGGACGAGCACGGGAGTCGAAGGCATCTTCGTCGGCAGCGGCGGCAACGTGACGACGATCGCCAGCAATGCTGCGGGAACGCCGTTCGACTTTTTCGGCCCGGGCCTGGCAGCCGGGCCGCTGATTGACGGAGACGGGGACGTCGCCTTCAAAGCGTATCTGAAGGCCGGCGGACAAGGGATTTTTCTGAGCGAGGGGGCCGTCATCGACATCGTCGCCCGGACGAGTCTGTCCGCAGAGAGCCTCCAGCTAATTGGCATGAACCAAGCCGGAGTTGTCGCGTACTCGGTGGAACAGGGCGGTGGAAGCGCTAGAGTATTTACCTTTGACGACGGAGTCGTGACCACGATCGCCTCGGGCGCGGTCTCCGCAACAGGCGCAATCAATTCCGCGGGCACCGTGGCGTTCGTCCAGCTACTGCCCTCTTCCGAGCAGCTCGTCGCCGGGAACGGTGGTCCGTTGACGAGGATCGCCGCGACAGGCGGCGATAGTCCTTTCAGTTCGATTTTCTCGCCCTCGATCAATGCCAATGGAACGGTCGCGTTCGTCGCATACCTGGACGGCAGCACTGGAATCTTCACCGGCAACGGTGGCCCGATCACGACCTTCGTCGACAGCTTGGGTCCCTATCTGGTGTTCGACTTCCCGTCAATCAACTCTGACGGAGTCATTGCTTTCCGGGCAGTCCTAGACGGAGGAGGCGTCGGTATTTTCACTGGGCCGGACCCGACAGCTGATCGCGTCATAGGCAGTGGAGATCCCTTGTTCGGTTCCAGGGTGGGTTCGCTGGAATTTGGAGGCGGCTATTCGCTGAACGACGCCGGCCAGGTGGTGTTTCGCGCCGGTCTCTACGACGGCAGGACGGTGCTCGTTCGCGCGGATCCGACCGCGCCCGTGCCCGAGCCGCCCTCACTGTTGTATGTTGGCCTGGGCCTTGCGGTTTGTGCCTCTCGAAAATTGCACGCGAAGCGTATCGCTTTGATGCTCGGTCTAGCCAAGCGCGAGGGCCGGCCTTGACCAACAGCACGATGCCGCCGATGCCGAACAGATTAAATGTGTCTGGTTCGGGGACGACGTCTCAGGCCAGCGAGCGGTCACGCGCTGTCCTCACCCGCCGATCGATTGTCGGCTCCCTTTGCGAGCCTCAGCAGTCGGCCCCGCTTCAGACGATCGAGCGCGATCCTCGTGTCTTCCAAAGCTCGAGCGAACGCGAGTCCGTACATGAAGCCGGCATCGAATTCCGCCACACCGGGGCTCGCGGCCGCTTCCGGTTCGTCGTCTTGAAGGAGTCCGCTCATCGCATCGATCAGAAGCTGTCGTTCGGTCGCAATCACCATTCCGAGTTTCGCGACTTCGTCCTCGGGTAACGGGTCCGCTCCCTGGTCGGCGGCCTTCATCGTGAGCTTCACGAGTTCCGCCGTGTGACGATTGACTTCATCTTCCCAATTGCTCATTCATCTTCCCCTGAGAGCTCGTCTGCCGCCGACTCATTATCGCTTCACTCCCGTCATGGTGTGATGTCCGCGCGGTAATCGCCGATGAACTGCATGATGCTGGACGCCTCCACCATGTCCCTGGCACGAAAGCGTACCGAGTGTGAATCTGTTCGCTCGAACATCGGCAGCAGCGCAAGCAGCTGCGGTGGCTGGTAGTTCTTGAAGCTTACGTCGACCGTCACCGGTTCGGTCACCTTGTACGGCTTGAACTCCTTCAGGCGGCCGAGCGCGGCACGAACGCGGTCGCCGATCAGCGTGGCGGACGCCGCCGGCGTCAGGGTGATCGCCGAGTGAAAGCTGAGTGCGCGCTTCGTCTCGGCCGCTTCGATGTTCCCGATGGCCTTCCGCACTTCCGCAATCGCCGCGTCGTCTCCTGACATCATGATGACGGGCACGTTGAAGTGCCCGGCGATCGCCGCATTCCAGGCCCCTTCGGTCACATTGACGCCGTTGAGCGCGACGCGCGTGAGGTTCGCGCTCGAGAATGTGTGGGCGCGGACGCCGGCCGGGTTGTTCGTGCTCGCGTGGTAGCCGATGAAGATCGCCGCGTCGACGTTGTCGTCGACGCCGGCCATCATGCCAAGCGCTCGCGGCCACGACCGCACGACTTTCACGTCGGGCGGGAACTGGTCGATGAGCAGGTTTTCGCCGTTGCCGTGTGAATCAGCGACGACGACCTCCGTCGCCCCCGTCGCTTTCGCTGCCTCCACCGCCGTCATCGCCTCGCGGGTCATGAACTCGCGAAACCGCGCGTACTCGAATCCGGCCGGCCCGAGCTGGTCGCCTGTGACGACCCCCGCGACGCCTTCCATGTCCACGGAGATGTGTACTTTGAGTTTGCGCGACTGTGACTGACCGCCAATGGGACGCACGGCGGGACCCGCACTCCACAGAAGGATTGCAAGCGCCACGACGACGGGGAATCGAAATCGCATGCTCGCTCCGTCTTGTTCGACTGATCACATCACATGTTCCGCCATCGCTGCCCCGACGCGATGATCACGGCCGAGCGCGACCCACACGTCCTGGCCTTCAGCAGACGCGCGACGCTCTCGAAGCCGACGGCTACGTTTGCGACGGACGGAGACAGACGGGTTCTCGGAAACGCCATGGGAATCGCGGAATCGTAACGTGAGCCGGGCAGGAAATGCCACGCCCGTCGTACGCCCATGATTCAAATTCATCGTTTTCATGAAAACAATGAGCTTCGTAATAGCGCGGCGGCGGCCGTAGGCTTCGAACATGCCCTTCACTGAGTTCTGGCAGATGGTTCGCCGCGTCCGGCGACAGCCTGCGTTTGCCGGCGGCGTTGTCACCGTGCTCGCGCTCGCAATCGGGGCGAATACCGCGATGTTCGCGCTCGTGAGCGCGATCCAGCTCCGTCCGCTGCCGCTCGCGGACCCGGATCGCCTGATCACGTTTACGATCGTGCGGCCGGGAACCGATCGCCAGCCTTTATCGCTGCCGGATGTGAACGACTTCAAGGAGTCCAGCCACACGTTGGACGGCATGACCTCGATATTCGGGTGGAGCGCGAACCTCACGGGCCGTGGAGACGCCGAGCGACTCTCTGCGATGCGCGTGTCGCCGAACTATTTCGAGGTCACGGGCGCGCAGGTCCGGCTCGGTCGGCCGCTGCAGTCAGATGACGAACAGCGTCCGTCGGCCCTCATCGGTCATGGCGTCTGGCAGCGGTATTTCGGGGGCGCTGCCGACACCGTCGGGCAATCGATCGTTCTGAACGGCGAAGCGTTCACGATTGTGGGCGTGCTGCGGCCGGACTTCGTTTCTCTCATTCGCGATGCGGAGATCGTCGTGCCGTATTCGCCCGCAACCGACCCGCGGCGCGGTAACCGGGCGCAGGGATTTCTGCGCGTGATTGCGCGACTGAAGCCAGGCATCACGGCGGCGCAAGCCAACGACGATCTCGCCGTGATTGGCCGGCGGATGCGCGCCGAGTACCCCGACTCCCACGGCGCCGACACGGCGATCCGGCTCGTGTCGCTGCACGAAGAGATGACCGGCCGGTCCGCGCCGATGCTGCGAATGCTCCTCGGAGCCGTCGTGCTCGTCCTCCTCGTGGCGTGCGCAAACATCGCCAGCCTGTTCCTCGTCCGTGCCACGGGACATCGGCAGGAGCTCGCCGTTCGCGCCGCGCTCGGCGCTTCCCGCGGCCGAATCGTCGCCCACGTCCTGGGCGAATCGGTCATCCTCGGCGTCATCGGCGGCGCGCTGGGTCTGGTCGTCGCCCGGACGTTGATCGACGCGCTGGTCGCGGCCGGGCCCGCGGCTCTGCCGCGTACAGCCGAAATCGGGATCGATTGGTCTGTCGCCGCGTTCACGCTCGTGGTGTCGCTTGGTACCAGCCTGATCATCGGCATCGCGCCGGCACTGCAGGCCTCGCGCCGCGATCTGCGTGACGCGCTGCAACAAGGCGAGCGCGGCTCGAGCCCCGGCGGCACCGGCATTCGTGCCGGGCTCGTGTTCGCGGAGATCGCCCTGTCGACCGTTTTGCTCATGACCGCTTCGCTCCTCACGCGCAGCTTCCAGCACGTGCAGGCGGTCGATCCGGGGTTCCGCCCCTCGCAGGTCCTGACCATTCGGCTGTCGTTGCCGCGCGCGCGATACGGTGGACACGCGGCGATCGACCAGTTCGCCAACCAGGTGGCGCCCAGAATCGCGTCGCTCCCCGGCGTTCGCGCCGTCGCGGCAGCCAACGTCGTGCCGATGAACGGCTACCTCGCCACCGCGGCGTTCTTCGTGGACGGCGTCATCGCGAAAGATGCGCCCGAAGCACACTACCGGATGATCACGCCGCAGTACTTTCGCGTGCTCGGCATCCCGGTACGCAGCGGACGCCCGTTCGATGCCGCCGATCGCAGCGGCTCGGCGCCGGTGGCGATCATCAACGAGACCTTCGGGCGACAGTACTTTCACGGCCGCGATCCCGTCGGCAGCCGCATGCGGCTGGCGGATGGAGAGAAGGTGCCGCGAGAAGTACAGATCGTTGGAGTCGTCGGCGACGTGAGGCACTTCGGCCTCGAGAAAGAAGCCACGATCGAGGTGTACGTGCCGATCGGACAAGTTCCCGACCCGACGACCATCTGGCTGGCGAACAACATGTATTGGGTGGTGCAGACCGACGGAGCACCGCTCGCAGCGGCCAATGCCGTACGGCGCGAGATCGCCGCTGTCGACCCTGCCGTCCCGGCGTCGTTCGTACGCAGCATGGATCAATGGCTCGGAGGCACGCTCGCTTCGCGGCGATTCAACCTGCAACTGGTCGGAGCGTTCGCGGCTTCCGCTCTCCTCCTTGCGGTGGTCGGTGTCTACGCCGTCTCGGCGTTCACGGTCACCGCACGGACGCGTGAGATCGGCATTCGGAGTGCGCTCGGCGCATCCCGTCGCGACGTAATTGGCCTCGTGCTGCGCAATGGTGTGGCACCGGTGCTGGGCGGCCTTGCGGCTGGAACGGCCATCGCCGTGATGTTTGCGCCCGGGCTGTCGGGAATGCTCTTCGGAGTGACGCCGCACGACGGGAAATCGCTCGCTATCAGCCTGGCGGCGCTCGCCAGCGCGGCGCTCCTCGCCACCCTCGTTCCTGCTCGACGCGCCGCCAGGATCGATCCGATCGTCGCCTTGCGCGTCGAGTGACCATCATCTCCTTCCAACAGAATGCTGAAAAACGCATCCTGAATGGCAGATGGTCAATGGAAAAAACCTTAGCATTTGCCATCTCCCATTTGCCATTTTCCATCAGGCCGGCTTTTTCAGCGGCCGGCTATTCCCTCATGGCGCGATCCGCCTCACGGCCGATTCGTGACAACAATGGCGGCAGCGCTTCGATGTCGGCCAGCGAGGTGCGGAAGTTGACGATGCACGCGCGGAGGGCGAATCGGCCGGCGACCATTGCGTTGGAAAGAAACGCCTCGCCGCTCCGCTCGACGCGGGTCAGCACTTCCTGATTCAGCCGCTGGAGGTACCCCTCAACCTCCGGCGTTTGCTGCGCCGACCGAAGGTCGCGCGGGACGTACCGAAAGGCGGTGATGCTGAGGTGCTGCGACATCGCCTCGAACTCCGGATGCTGCTGCACGAGCACGTGAAGCTGCCGCGCGAGCGCGATGTCGTCCCCAATCATCTTCAGATATCCCGACTTCCCGACGAGCCGCAGCGCCAGCCACACCTTGAGTGCACGGAAACCGCGAGAGTTCTGCGGACCGTAGTCGAAATAGTTCGTCACCTCGTCGTTGAAGTGGTAGTAGCTCGGATGGTACGAAAACGTGCGCAGCAGATCGGCAGGACGCCGCACGAGCGCGCAACCAGCCTCGAGCGGTGCGTACAGCCATTTGTGCGGATCCACAGCGATCGAATCGGCATCACTCACGGCGAGGAGACTCTCTGGAGCTCCGGTTACGCGGGCTGCCAGCGCGCCGTACGCGCCGTCCACGTGGAACCAGACGTCATGGCGCTGGCAGACAGCCGCGATCTCGGCCAGCGGATCGACAACACCGGTGCCGACTGATCCCGCCGTGCCGACCACCAGAAACGGCTGATCTCCGCCTTTCGTGTCGGCAACGATCTGTCGTTCGAGCGCATCGGTGTTCATCCGTTGCTGCTCGTCAGCGGCGATCCATCGAATCGCGTCGGTGCCCAGGCCGAACAGATCGGCGGCCTTCTGAATCCAGGTGTGCGTTTCGGTCGACGCGTAGACGCGAAGCTGCCTCGACAGCGATCGCAGGCCGGTCGTCCGCACGTCGGTCCTTGTTTTGGCAGTCCGTGCCGCAAGGAAGCAGACGAAGTTCGCCATGTTGCCGCCGCTGACCAGCAGCCCGCCGGTATCGGTAGGAAACCCGATCAGCTCTGCAATCCAGCGAACCGTCTGCGCTTCGATCTCGGTGGCAAGCGGCGCCAGCCGCCAGGCGCCGACGTTCGGATTCACGGCCGACGCCAACAGATCGCCGAGCGCTCCGATCGGGGCCGGACTCGACGTGATGTAGCCGAAGAAACGCGGATGGCCGTTGAAAAGCGAATGGCGGAACAGCAATTGCGCCGCCTCACCAAGGAGCAGACGCACATCGGTGCCGGAGTCGGGCAGACCGGCGGCTGCGTTCAGCGCACGCCGGACCTCTGTCGGCGACTCATCACGCGCCACCGGCCCGTCGGGCAGCGTCTCCAGCCAGTGCGCGATCTGATCGACGAGCGCGTGACCCGCATCGCGGAATGCGTCGGCGGTCATCTCGAGCGGCGCCGTGCGGCCTCTCAATGTTTCGATGTCCTTCGTCAGCATGATCGCAGTCCTTCGAACAGATCCGACTCGCGCGTGCGGCCGCCATTCACGAGACTGAAGACACGAGTGAACTCCTGGACTCCCCACAGGGCTCGATGGTGCTCCGCGGGAAGCGCGCCGAGATTCTTGTAGACGCTCATCTGCGTCTGGTGACACTGCACGGCACGCCATACCGTTGGCCAGACCGAGCTCGTGTCGATCCGGGCCGTGATCGTCCATTCCGGCGACGGAACCACCTGCCGTTCGACGCCGTCAACCGTGCTGGTCAGCTTCTTGAGCGCCGCCTGGTACGCGGCCCAGGTCTGCGCGCTCCAAGCGATGTGATACAGCTTCGAAACGGCGAACTCTGGATCGGCCACTCGCACGATCGCCGCGGTCGTCAGTTGCGAGATGGCGATGTGATCGGGATGGCCGTACGCACCCTCAGGTCCGAAGGTAATGACGACGTGCGGCCTGACGCGACGGAGATGTCCGGCAATCGCTTCCCGAGCGATCGTCGAATCGACCGAGTCGAGCGCACCATCCGGATAGCCAAGAACCGTGACCTCCCGGACGCCGAGCTCGGTGGCCGCCGCCCGGAGCTCCGACTCGCGGACCTTTCCAACGACGTCGGCGCTCGGCCGCTCGCCTCCGTCGCCGAATCGGCCCCGCTCGCCGCGCGTCGCGGTTATCAGGAAGGTGTCGACGCCTTCCGCCGCGTACCTGGCCAGCGTCCCGCCCGTCCCCAACGACTCATCGTCGGGGTGGGCGAGCACGCACATCAGTCTCAGCTTCTTCACCGCGTGATGACAGTTTCTAGGTATTCCGCGGGGACCACAAGCCCCGTCGTGCCGCCACGGTCCGCTTTTCGAAGCAGCGCGATCAGATCGGCTTCGAGCGCGGCCTGACCGCCCGTATCGAGTGCGGCGAACGCCTTGTACACCGGACCGTAGAAAGTACGAAAGACCTCGACCCAGTGCTCCGGCGATCGATACCGGAACGCGAAGTGACGAACCGTGTGCCTGATCGCCGATGCTCCCCTGAACAGATCCTGGAGTTGGGCATCGGTTCCCCACAGGAGGGGCGAGCGAACGCCGGGCGTCGGCGGCACGTGCGTGGCTACGAGCCGGAACAGATCGCCCAGGAAACCTCCTGGCGTCCACGACGCCAGGCCGATGCGGCCTCCGGGCCTGCACACTCGCATCAACTCGCTGGCGGCCTGCGCGTGTTCCGGCGCGAACATGACCCCGAATGTCGAGAGCACGACGTCGAAGCTTGCCGGTGGATACGGGAGCGCTTCCGCGTCCGCAAATTCGAACGTGACGTCGAGTGCTTCCGCCTCGGCGCGCCGTTTTCCGCGATCCAACAGCGCCGGCACGTAGTCGGTCGACGTCACGCGTGCAAAACGGCGCGCCGCGGCGAGTGTCGCATTGCCGTTGCCCGCTGCCACATCGAGTACTCGCTCGCCCGCCCGCAGGTCGACTTCTTCGCACAGGAGCTCGCCGACGATCTGAAGAGTGGTCCCGATGACGGCAAAGTCCCCCGACGCCCACATGGCCTGCTGTCTGGCCTTGACCGAAGCGGAACCCGGCGGTGTGATCGTTGACCCTGTCGAGGTAGCGGTTGTCATGGTGTGCATCCTTTCGCCGCGGCTACGGCCGCAATGCCCGTCGAAGACGATCGAGATGGTGATAGCTGTGGCGGACCGCGTGATCCTCGAGCACGAACTGGCACGTGAGCGGGGCATTGTCGTAGAGCGAGACCGGCGCCGCATTGGCCAGCTGCTCGTCGGTGAGCGCCCGGATCGCCGCCGCAGCGGCTGCGCTGTTCTGTTGCAGCAAATCGATGGCGGCTTCTTTCGTAACGCCGGCGTTCTCCGCGGCGTGCTGGGCATTCATGGCGTCGATGTCCGCCGCGGTCAGGCCCGTCACCGGCTTGCCGTCGGCAACGATCTGCGCCAATTGGATTTCCACCGGATAGACGCTTGCGACGTGATGCACGATTATGCCGACGGTGCGCCCGTCCTGTGGCGTACGGGTTTGCCATTCCTCGGCCGTGAGGCCCCTCGCGAAGGCGATCAATGCTCGAGCCCCCTGTTCGAGGCGATCCGCGAGCGCGTTGGCGCGGTGGCTGGTAGTAGACGGTTCTGCGTCAGTCGAAATTGATGTGTTCGTCATGCGGAGAATCTAGCAAGGCAGCGGCGGGCACTGCTTCACCGAATCGGGTCATTTTGGGGAGCGACGCGAAAATGGCCCGTTCGGGCCAGCGCGTCCAGCGGATGCTGAAAAACGCATCCTGATGGGACATGGGAAAGAATGGGAAATGGGAAACCGTATACATCTGCCATCTCCCATTTGCCATTTCCCATCAGGCCGTTTTTTTCAGCGGCCTGCCGGACTACAGCAATCCGAGCCGCGCCGCCTGGGCTACCGCGGCCGTGACGGTACGTCGAGCTTCGACAGGGTATTGGCGACGTGCCGGTGAACGGTGTGCTCGCTGATGCACAGCCGTTTGGCGATGGCCTGATTGCTCATACCACTCGAGATCAGCCGCAGTACTTCAACTTCGCGGGCGGTCAGGCCACTCGTGCTTTGCGCAGGGGCATCGGAAACAGCCGATTCGGGGGAAGCGGCCAATCGATCGCGCAGCGCTTCGGCAGAGGCGATCCCGAGCCGGGCGTCGAGCCGCGTCAACGCGTCGAGCGCACGATTCACTTCCGCGATGGCCGCATCAGTTCGGTCCAGTCCTTCCATCACGTGCGCAAGATCGATGCGCGTGTGCGCCATTTCGAACGGAGCTTCTCCCTTCTCGTACAGATCGACCGCATCTTCGAGCGCCCGCCTCGCCTCATCCGGGTTTCCAGCGGCGAGCGCAATCAGTCCGGCCGCCGCGCTGGCCGACGCGCGCAACGAAGGCGTTTGCGCGTCCGCGGCAATGCTTCGAAGCTCGTCGAGTGCCGTGCGCGCGCCATTGAGCTCGTGCGTCTCCCCGAGCGCCGCCTTGGCGCGTATCAGCAATTCCAGTGCGGCGGCGCGCTCCGTTCGGTTCTTCGCCGGCAGTCGGCGGAGATACCGCTCGGCGAGCTCCGCCGCGCGTCGTGGATCTCCCTGGTCGAGCGCCATCGCCGAGCGTCCCAGCGAAGCGATCGGGTGTGCGCCGCTGCGATCGAACAGCGCGGCTGCTTCAACGAGCCGTCCCTGGCGCCGCCGCAGCTCACCGAGACGGGCAAGACCGTCGGTCGTCATACCCGGACGACAAATCGACAGCTCGTCACACGCGCTGGTAAGCTCACGCTCGGCCTCTTCCCAGGCGCCGCGCCACATGCAGACCGACGCGTACTGCGTCCGGCACACAGCGAACAGCGGCTTCAGCCCCACCTTTCGACTGTGCTCCTTTATGCGCTCGCACCACTGGACCGCTCGTGCGTGATCGCGAAGGCGATCGCAGGCGCCAGTCAGATAACAGCCAGCGAGCGCGATGAGAAGGCGATCGCTCAGCTCCCCCGCAAGAATCGCTGCGCTGACTTCGTCGAGCTCGCGCAGCCCCTCGGGTACTCGCCCCATCGTCACGAGCGCGAATCCGTGCAGCGCGCGGCCGACCATCTCGTAATCGATCGCGCCAATCGTGCGTCCGACGCGAATGGTGTCTGCAGCCAGCTTCTCGGCTGATTCAGGGTCGCCCTCATTGAAGAGCGCGAACACCGCCGCGCGTGCTGCGAGAAAGGCGTGTTCTGGCGACTCGGGCCGGCCTTCGAGCAGCCGGCGCGCCCGCTGCAGCCATCCGTTCGCGACGCCTTCTTCGCCGCGGAACGCAGCGCTGTCCCATGCGAGCCACACCGCCACGCGGGCAGCCGATACGTGATCGCCACGGCTCCGATACGCGCGATAGGCGCGCTCGCGGGAATCGAACACGACGGCCGCGAGATCGAGCCACCACGCCGCCAGTCCGAGCCCCTCGAGCGCTTCCGGAGTCTCCTCTTTCTCCAGCGCGCGTTCAAAGGCATCCAATGCGGCCTGCCAGGCCCCCGCCTCGAGGGCGAGGCGACCGGCGGTCAGATCGTCAACGGGCTGGGAGGGAAGCACCAGCAGCGATTATATCGGCCGTCGACGTTCGTCGAGACCTTCCCTGGCGTGTTGTGTGCCGTCTTCGTTGTGACTATGCTTCGACGCACCGATGATTGCTGCCGGCACCAAGCTCGGTGTGTACGAGTTGATTGCACCGCTCGGCTCGGGCGGGATGGGCGAAGTGTATCGCGCTCGAGACATCCGGCTCGGGCGTGACGTCGCGCTGAAGGTACTGCCGCCGCATCTGGCAGCAGATCCATCGAGTCTCGCGCGGTTCGAGCAGGAAGCGCGGCACGTCGCCGCGCTGAATCACCCCAACATCGTCGCCGTGTTCGACATCGGCAGCCAGGACGGCGTTGCGTACATCGTCAGCGAGCTGGTCGATGGTCAGATCATCTTCGCGATCATTCGGGATGGCGATGCCGGTGATGATGATCGCCGCCGAGTGGCGTGGCTTCGCACGCGCCCTGCCGGCTATGCTTCACGGGTGCAACAGAAGCCGTGAACGAGGCTACGCCCGCTTCAGGCCGAGTGTGCGGATCCGCTTGTGGAGCGCCGTCCGCTCGGTTTCGAGCAGCCGCGCCGCCGCTGCTATGTTCCAGTCGGTCTGGTCGAGTGCTTGCCGTATCCGCTCGCGCTCGGCCGAGTCGCGCACTTCCTGCAACCCCGCCGCGACGCGCGTGGCCTGGGTCGATCTCACCTCCAGCGGGATTGCGTCAGCAGTGATTCGATCGCCAGGGGTGAGAATCGCCATCCGCTCCACGACGTTCCGCAGCTCGCGGACGTTGCCGGGCCAGGTGTAGCGGTGGAGCAGCGCGACGACGTCCGGATCGATCGTCCGCGGCCGGAAGTTGTTCCGCGCGCAGAACTCCGACAGAAAGTACGGCACGAGCTCGTCGATGTCCTGCAGGCGCTCGCGCAGCGCCGGCACGCGAATCGGCACGACGCTCAATCGATAGAACAGATCCTCCCTGAACCGGCCCACCGAGACGAGCTCATCGAGCCGACGGTTCGTTGCCGAGATGACGCGGGTGGCCACCGTGATCGTCTGCTCGCCACCCACGCGGTGGAGCTCGCCATCCTGCAGCACACGGAGCAGCTTCGCCTGCGACGCTTCGTGCAAGTCCGCGACTTCGTCGAGAAAGATGGTGCCACCGTCGGCAAGCTCGAACTTGCCGCGCCGGAGTGCCGCCGCCCCTGTGAACGCTCCCTTCTCATGGCCGAACAGCTCGCTCTCGATCAGCTCGGTCGGAATCGCGGCGCAGTTGACTTTCACGAACGGCCCGGCGACGAACGGACTTTCGCGGTGGATGTGGGCGGCCAACAGCTCTTTGCCGGTACCGGATTCTCCGGACAGCAGTACCGTGACATCTGAACGCGCCACTTGCGTCGCCTGCCGCACGGCCTGCTGGAACGCTGCCGCCGATCCAATCATCCTGGGCGCGTCCCCGACCAGTTCGCGGTACCGCTGGTTCTCACGCTGCAGGTCCGACCACTCGAGCGCGTTCTTGACGACCAGCAGCACGCGGTCGCGCGCGAGCGGCTTCTCGAGGAAGTCGAACGCGCCGATCCTGGTCGCCTCGACCGCGTCGGCAACCGTGCCGTGACCGGAGATCATCACTGCGGGTAACCGTTCGTCCCACTGCCGTACCGCCCGCAGCAAGTCGATGCCGCTGCCATCCGGCAATCGCACATCAAGCAGGAACATGTCGGCGACCGCATGGCTTCGTTCCGCTGCGAAGGCGGCCGCCGAGTCGAGCACCGTGACACGGTAGCCTTCACCCTCCAGGATCAAACGAAGCGACCGGCCGATGTTGGCCTCGTCGTCGACGATCACGATGTGCCGTTTGCGTTTCATGACCGCAGCGATACCCTGAACGCAGCACCACCGAGCTCGCCCGGAATCACTGTGATGTCCCCGCCCGACAGGAGCGCATTTTTCTTGGCGATCGAGAGGCCGAGCCCCATCCCGTGTTTCTTGAACGTTATCGTGGGCTCGAACAACGTCGCGGAGACTTCGTCGCTCAGGCCCGGTCCTGAGTCGTGCACGTCGATCAGCACGCGCTCAGTCTCTCCTCGAGTCGCCACGACAACCGCGCCACACGGCCCGGCCGCCTCCGCCGCATTCTGCAGGAGATTGGTCAGGATCCCGTTCACCAGGTCTGGCGCGGCGAGCACACGCGGACAGCCGTCGTCGAGCCGAAGATGATAAGTCACGCCCGGATGAACGGGACGCAACAACGCGACGCGCTCGGTTACCACACCGTTGATGTCGAGCAACTCGGGATGAACCAGCGGCTCGCTGGCGAATTCGGAGAACGCCCGCACGCGCCGCTCGAGCGACTCGATTTCGCTGACGACGATCTGGACAGCCTGGTCCATGAACGTGCGCTCGGAGACCGGTTGCCGTGCCTGCATTTCCTCGACCGTCAATCGGATCGGCGTCAGCGAGTTCTTCAGCTCGTGCGCGGTCTTGCGCGCCAACGACTGCCAGCTCGACATGCGCGTCAGGCGTACAAGCCGCTCGCGGCTCTCTTCGAGTTGATCCGCCATGTGGTTGAACGCCTCGACGGCCCGACCGACTTCGTCGCGCGTCGGAACGCGAGGTTTCCCGCCGGTCTGCAGCCTGCGCGACCAGTCTCCACCGGCGAAGTCGGTCAGTGCCGCGGTGAGTTGCTGGATGGGCCGGCTGACCCGGTGCGCGATCAGGACCAGCGGCAGCAGCGAGATCAGCCACGCCGCACCGAGGAGCACGAGGAGCGTCAGCGTAAATCCACGCCGTAGATCGCGCGCATCGATCGCGTCCACGAGGCGGCGCGTTTCTCGAACCTGGGTAGACAGCTGTTCCATGCTGACGCCCCCCAGGTCCCGGCTGTAGATCTCGACGCCAGGGGTGCCGCCGGGACCGTCCATCCGCCGCATGTAGTCGACGCGCTCGCCGTTGATCCCCGACACGCCGAAACGCTCCGGTTCACCGCTCTCCCAGAACGATCGGATCGGCTCGGGCCACTGCGTCGCGTTCGCCGCCTCGTACGTCGTCGGGCGCCTCCGGCCCGCGAGCACGTCCTGCTTCAGGGCGTCACGTTCGCGCTGGTAAAACTGCTTCGCCGTGGTCTCGAGGGTCCGGGAGAGCCGATCGAGCTCCCCAGTTGTCGCGTACCGGAGGCTGCGGTCGAGGAGCGACGTCGTGATCCAGACCGTTGCAGTAAGCGGCAGCAGGGTTGACGCGAGGAAGGCCACGATCAGGCGGTTGCGAAGAGTCATCGTCGCGACGACGAGCCGGCCGGTGGGAGCTTGAACGGACCGGCCTCGAGGGCGTGCGGCGACGACTCGGTCTTTCGGCGGCGACTCAACGCGTCGATGAGCGCCTGCAGCGTGTAGCCAGAGTCCGCCGGATCCGTGGTGGCGTCGCCATCGACAATGCGGTACTCCAGTCGAATCCAGAACGGCAGGTCGCGTCCCAGCGCGCCGAGCGCGCTGATAGGGATGAGAAGCTGCTCGACACACCACGCCTCGGCGGCGGCCAGCATCAGGTGCGAAACCGACCGGGCGCGCGCACTTACCGCGGTCACGGCGAATCGTTCCTCCCAGAGATCGTAGCTCAAGGCGAAGATCCGTCGCGTCGTTGCCGCCGGCGACTTCCCAGGAGCGGCCAGCACCATGGCAACGAGCTCCACGCGCACTGAGCGCCCATCTTTCAACCGGGCCAGCGGATCTCCCTTAAGGAAGCTGAAGGCGGGCGCGCGAATCTTCAGTGCGTCGCCGACGATGTCAATAGTCACGGCCTGTGCCGACACCCGCGCGACCGGCCACGCCAGCAAGGCGAGCACAACGATCGCGGCCCGCCGCGCTGGTACTACCACCTGATCTTGACCCCGGAGATCCGCAGACCCATCGTGACGATGGCGGTCAGGTTGTCGGTGTTCAGCGGGAAACCTACGACGAGGAACGCCGGCCCCGCGTGGAAACCAAAGCCCGTCGACACGCGGACGTGTCGCTCCGTGTTCGCATCCCAGACCGAGCCGATGTCGAGGAAGAGCGCGAGTCCGGTGTAGCGATATTCGATCGATGAGTAGACCACGCGGTCGCCACCAGCGGGCGAGATGTCGTATTTGTCCCAACCCCGGAGAGTGGTCGAGTCACCGAGCGTGAACCGTTCGAAGAGCGGCGCGTGACCGGTAATCGCTCCCGCCATGCCGGAGGCCTGCACGTGGTGGCGTCCGAAGTCGTATCGATACCAGCCCTGGCCGAGGTATCTCGTGTACGCGAGATCGCTTTCGAGTTCGCGCGAGCCGGCGCGTACACCGAAGCTGGCCTCGACGTGGTGCGTCGCATCGGAACTGCCCTTCCATCGGCTGTCGTACCCAATCCAAGCGACGGCCGCGTTCGCCATCTGCGAGTCGGTCGCAGGGAAGAGTGGTTCCAGCTCCGAAATACTCACACCCGCAGCGACGCTGAGGTCGGGGCTGAGGGCAAACTTCAGCAACGGCGTGATCGTCGATCGCGTGTCGTACGGCCGTGGGATCTCGGGCTCGAGCGCGAGCGCGTTCAGGGTGGCGTCACGCCAGTCCTGGTCGAACCAGTCCCATTCCAGGCTGGCACCGAGCCGGCGCGTGCCGAGCTTCCTCGCCTCGAAGCGCAACCCGTAGCCGGAGTACTCCTCGACGAGATCGTCCGCGTTGTCGATGGCGACGATTGGTGTAAAACGGATGTTGCGGTCACCGATGCCGAGGTCCAGGTAGCTGCCCCAGCCCTGCTCGGAGTGAAAGATGGCGTTCGATCGGAGCGGCTCGAAGCGCAGCCAGGGTGGCGGCTCCTTCTTGCGGGCCTCGTACAAGAGCCGGATGCGGCCAACCTCACTCCCGCGCTGAATGCGGCGGGACACGTCGTAGCGCGGCAGCTCCCCTTTCAGGCGCTCCTGCAGCCGATCGGCCTCGCCGGAATCCAGGCGCTTGCCGACGAGCGCGCGCAGGTCGTCGCGAAGCCCCTGCGTCAGCTCGGCGTCTGGCACGCCCGTGATGTCTGCCTGCTCGACGATGTATCGTGCATTGATGTTGTCGTCGCGATCCGGCTGGTCCTGCCGGCCCATGACGAAGAACACGCGCGCCTGGCCGTCGGGGTCCATGACGCTGCGCACGGCAGCGACGTACCGCGGCTGCTCGGCCTCGATACGCGCGGCGAGTTCGTCGAGGCGCTGCTGTTGCAGCGACGTGCCTGCGAGGTTGCGGATCTCCTGGCGAAGGCCTGGACTCAACCGATCGACGTCGAAGCCTGTCACCTGCGCCGAGGCGATGACCGTGCCTTCCGGGACGGGTTTCTGATCTGTGACGCCCTTCGGCACAACCGCCAGCAGGGTGATGAGCAATCCAATTGTTCGCATGCCCTCCGCGACAGCAAGGACTGAGCCCATAGCAAAGCTTTTTGTGCTCAAGAAGATAGCGCACTCCGCGCGTGACCGCCGGTCACACCTGTGAGCGCGCGGCTACATCCAGGCACGCCGAACGGTGTGTCGGCGTCAAGTCGTCAAATATCGGCGAACGCGGCGGACGTTGGAGTACGTCAGAAGCAAAGGAGAGAACGTTTGAGGTCTGCGTCGTAGCGCTTGGGCTGGCGCCGTCCTCGATTCACGGCAACTCCCATCCGGGTGGGCCGGGAATCGTTCGCGTGTGATGGAACGTGTACTCGCCGAGAAGCCGCTCCTCCCCCGTTTCGTCGACCGCAACGAGTCGCGCGATCATCGTGGCCGTGGGTGAGGCCTTCGCCCAGGTGATGGACTGCTGACAGATGACGTCTGCCGCGTCGGCGCGAATGGGGATGTCCGCCATTCGCTCATGTTCGACGCCCCGTGGATCGCACCAACTGAGATCGACACGCGATGCCGCGGTCAAATCCACTGCGAGACGCGCCACGAGCAGGTCATCGTCGGCCGCCACGGTGCACTGGACGCTTTCCCCGCGCGGAGGGGCATACTCCCGCACGCGCAGACCTGTCTCCGCAGCATGTTTCACGAACTGATCGCTGATCACGACCTGCAGCGATCCCGATCGCGCGAGCGCGCGGAGCTCCTCGGCCAAGGCGATCACCCCGCGGAGCCGGTCTCCGCAACCGTCACAGGTCATGAGGTGATGCTCGACGCCTTCTTCCGCCGCGGCGGACAGAGCAGCGAGCCAATAGTCCATGAGGACCATCACCTCGATGGGATTCGAACAATCGGCATGCCCGCGGTCCTGGGTACTCACGGTGTCGCCCCCATGCAGATGCGCAGTTGCTGCATGGCCCGATGACGAATCACGCGAACGTTGGCCTCCGAAATCCCGAGAGAGCCTGCCGTTTCCGCAGCCGTCTGCTCGTCGTAGAAGGTCATGACGACGACGGCGCGTTCACGCTCCTTGAGGGCCCGAACGCAGCGGGCCAGTTGACGGTCATCGAGCCTCGGCTGCGGAGGCGCGTCTGGCACGAGATCGCCTCCGAACCTCGCGAGCAATTCGCCCTGTCGTTGCGAGCTGCGCCGCAGGTCGAGCACCGTCATTCGGCACGTGCCCAGCACGAATGGGGCGAGCTTGTCGGGTTCCCGCACGCGTGCGGTCCTCAGCGCTTCGAGGACCTTCAGGAGCACCTGCTGCACGAGATCGTCTGCGGCCGATGGCGATCGCAGGTGGCGAAGTCCATAGAGCCGGATCCGCGGCCCCATCCGGCGGCACAGTTCGGCTTCGGCCTCGCGATCGCTTTCGGCAATGCGCGGCGCGAGCTCGGCATCGCTGAGCCCGACATACATCCCGCCCCATTCTAAGGCTGCTGTCCCTTACGAATCATCCAGGCATGCCGTTGAAGATGTCTCGGACCACGCGAACGCTGCCGTCCGCGAGGCGCGCGTACGCGGTGACATAGGTTCCGCCTACAGGCTGGCTTGGTGATCCGTTCTTGTGTTGCAGCGTGGCGCTCCAGTTGCCATGCTCGATCGCAGCGTTCCCGTACGGCACCACGGCATCGGGTCGAATCTCGAATCCCTGAAGGCTGGAGGTCGCGAACACGTGCGCGAACCAGGAGCGGAGCGAGGCACCCTGAAGAATCGGTTGGCCTGGCGGCATCACCACGGCATCGGGAGCAAACACATCGAGCGCGGCTTCGAGATCTCCGGCGTTGACCGCCGCAACGTGCCGTGCACGGATTTGATCCACGGCGTCCTTCAGCGGCACGGACGAGCGTGTGCTTGTCGTCTCCGCTGTCGCGCCGTTCTGGTCCGGTAGCGGTCCGTGAATATCGATCTTGTATTTGGCCGCCACCGCCATGAGTTTCGTCATGTCGGGCGGAGCGGGCGTTGGCTCACTCATCTCGACGACGAACTGGTCGAAACCGCCGGGTGTGCACAGGAGCAGCATGCGGGCGGGCGCCTCGCCGAGCACTTTGAAGCCGTGAGGGATGTTGCGCGGCCCGAAGACGTACGTGCCCGGCCCCGCGGCCGTCCAATTGCCGTCGCACACGAAGGCCATTTCACCCTCGAGGACATAGAACGCTTCGTCCTCGAGACGATGAGTGTGGTACGGGGAAGCAAATCCCGGTGGCATCACATTCTCCACGAGTCCGAACGCGCCGTTGGTCGTCTGTCCGGTCGCCCTGAGAATCGTGGGAAGCCCGAGAAAGTATATTGGCGGTTCGTCGGTTGTGTTGACGTAGGGCTGCAGGCCTTGTGTGATCATCGGGTTCTCCTTGTCATTCGGGCGTCGCCGGATGGTCGCGCTACAACCAATATGTGTGGTGACGGCGCCCTGGCGTTACAGCGACAATTTCGAGCGCCGGACTTCAGCTTGGCGGGGTCGAAGACCGGGCGAATCAGGAAGGAACCAGGACGTGGCGTGTTGTTTCAGGAAGCGGTCGGCATATCGTTGTAGAAGTTGCCGCGGCGCATAATGGCACGCGGCTTCCCTCTGCGTCTGTCACGACGGAGGAATGCGGAGAGCCACGCGCTATCGACTTTCGGGCGCGCGGCTCATCCATGCGTATTCATCAACGCTGATCATGAGGCACGGTGACGGTGACCAATCGGCTTGCGCTGAGCTGCGAGCGGTTGGTGCAGGTCACCGTAACCGAGTAGATGCGCCCCGAGCCAAAGCCCGCGCGGTCGGCTCGCAGCGAGACCTCGAGCGGGCCGGTCAGGCTCCAATCCGAGTCATCCAACGCTTCGTTGCTGGTCACTCCGGTGATTCGACAGACGGGCGCCGGATCGCTGTCGTCTACCACTGTCACGCCAATCTTTACTTCCGCCATTTTCTTGTTCGGCGGCCAAAGACTGTCCGGCGTCGCGGTCACTGTCGCGATGGTGGGAGGGGCGACGGCTGGAAAACTCGGGCAGGGTGACGGTCCCGGTCCTCCGTACGTGATGCACCAGTTCCTCTCGAACGTATTGCGTGCGCCGTTGGTGCCCGCTTCGTCCTTGATGTCAAAGCCGATCGGGCCGTAGGTTCTGGAGATCTGGCTGGGCGGATTCCCCGCCGAGATGTTGTCGCGGATCGTGTTTGCCGAGGCTCCCGTCTGGATCAGGATGCCGTTCGTGTTTCCGGTGATGCGGTTGTGTTCGATCACATTGCCGCTGCTCGTGCCAATCAAGCCAAGACCGAAGTCGTTGTTGGAAGCGATCGTGGGCGGTGCTGCGCAGAGGGCGGCCGCACAGGGGGAACCGTTGCCGCCAAACAGATTGTTGACGATCTGGTTGTTGTTGCTGTTGACGATGCAGCTCCCTCCACACGCTTGCGCGCCGGAATTGGCGGCGTTTCTGACCGAGACGATACCTTCTATCACGCTGTTCGTCATGCCGTTGGTCAGCAACCCGCTGAAACAATTGTGGTTAGACGTGATGTCCTTCACCGTGACGTTGGTGCTGAGACCAGCCGCTCCGACGATCAGAATGCCGTGCCTCCTGAACTTCTGCACCATGCCCGGGCCAATGATTTGCGCCCCGGGCTGACTGTCGGCCGCGTTCGTGCCGTTGCTGATGCCATCTGCGGGCGGTGGACCCGATGTTGCCTGGCACGTCGTCGTGTCGTCAGGATTCGCTGGACCCGTGAGGGTGAATCCTCTCAGGCGCAGCGCGATATTAGGCGCTCCGAACTGAATGCAAGGAGTCGTCGTCATCGTGCAGGTTACGTTGCCCACGAGCTGACTGTCTTCAACGATGACTTTCGTGACGGCGATCGTTCCACTGATGTCTTCGGCCCTGGCGGACATCGCGTGGGCCGCCAGAATAAACGGAATGAACACAACCCAGACGAAGCGCGCGCATCTCATGACCCCCTCCTCCTTCTGACCATTAAGATGCTCAGTAGTACTCGCGACCCGACGAAGCACGGCGCTGGGACTGCCCACCACGATCAAGCACGCTCGTCGATCGGCAACAGAAGCTCTTCGATCTGTCCCGATTCGAAGCGAAGACGATCTCTCTCACGTCGGCGGGCCGGACGGGGATTAGCCGCACGGACATCGCCGACGCATTCAGAGCCATCTAATCTCCTTCGCTCCAGGCCCTGAGGAGAATGCTCGCCTTGTTGGGGGCGCGACTTGCGAGCATTCTAACGGAGATTTCGCGTGCAAGCGCGAGGCGAACGCCAATCTCACGCGTGCGGTGCGTAACCGAACCACATGACGCCGTAAAGCCCGATCACCGAAAGCAGGAGCGCGATCGCGCCGAATCCAGTCAGCAGCGTCGCCATCATCCGCTCCGTCGTGAGCGATCGATCGATTTGGTTCTCGATGGTCCGCAGCGAGAGGATCGGAAGGGCCGGATCGACGCTCGCGACGGTGGCGCGAATCGCCGCGAACGCATTCTCCGGCCTCCCATGCGTCCTGACGTAGAACGTGCCACCGGACCACGGAATATCGAGGAACGGGAAGAACGCCTGCTCGGTCTCCTCGCGGATCCCGCGGTAGCTGAAATCGGCCACGACCCCGACGATCTCGACCTCCATCTTCGCATCCGGCCGCGTACCGAAACCAATTCGGTGCCCGATAGGGCTGGCGTCGCCGAAGTAGCGGCGCGCGAAGCTCGCGTTGACGATTGCCGAACGATATCTCCGATTCGCGGGGTCTTGCTCGCTCGAGCCCCGCTGATCGACCTGAAAGATCAGCAGGCGATCGCTGTCGAATCCGGGCCCCTTCTCGTGCAGCCGGGAGACCGTCTGCAGGAACAGACCCGCGCAGATCAGCAGAATCAGCGTGAAGGCGATCTGCCCGACGACGAGCGCACGGCGGAGACGGACGCTTCCTCCGCTCGGGGCCCGCTCGCGGAGTGCCGTGATGAGGGACACCCGTCCTGCCTGCAGCGCGGGCGCAATTCCACACAATGCACCGGTCGCGGCGCTGACAAGGAAGGTGAACAGAAGGACGCGCGTATCGAGATCCGAGATCAGGCTCGCACGCGCGACGTCCTGCGGGAGGAAGGACAGCAGCGCACCGGATGCCGCCGGAGCGGCAGCGATCCCGAGCAGGCCCCACCGACAGAGATCACCATGCTCTCGATCAGCAGCTGGTTCGTGATGCGGCCGCGCGATGCGCCGAGCGCGATGCGCGTCACGACTTCGCGTCCGCGCGCGGCCCCACGCGCAAGCAGGAGGCTCGCGACGTTCGAGCATCCGAGCGAACCGGTCATCAGGACCCGGAGCGGCCCTTCCATCGCCCGCCGCAGGTTCGATCGTCCACGGGAGGCCGGCATCACGTCGATGTAGGAGGCCAGAAACGATCGGAGCTGGTCAGGCGTCGTCTTCGGAAAACTCTCCAGCTGCCGATCGGATTCGAGTACCGACTTGAACCACGGCTGGAGTCCTGCCTTCGCGGCCTCCGCCGTCATGCCGGATTTCAAGCGCCCGAACACGTGCATCCATCGTGCGCGTCGATCGAACACGGTCCAAGCCTGGCGTCACCTGCCGCTTCATCATCGCCGGGACCCAGAGCGCGGCTGCTTCACCGATGTCCATCTCGTTGAAGCCTCGCTCCGCGATACCGATGACCGTCATCGGCTGGTGGTTGACGAGGACCTTGCGTCCGACGATGTCCGGTGCGCTGCCGAGGGAGTGGGTCCAGTAGTCGTGCGCGATGACGACGACAGGATGCGCGTCGCGCTGGAGGTCGTCGGATTCGGCAATGAGTCGGCCGAGGTGCGGCCGGACCCCGAGCACGGGGAAATACGTCCCCGACACGATCTCCGCCAGCACCGGCTGATGCGCTCCTCCCACCGACAGATTCACCGTGGTCGGATGCCGGCAGAAGACGCCATCGAAGAACTGCGTCTGCGCCTGCAAATCGCGGCACATCGGGTAGGACTTCAGGTTGCCGCTGCCCCAACCGTCCGCGAGCGCATTGCCTCGCCAGTCAATCAGTACGATGCGCTGCGGATCCTTGACGGGAAGCTGCCGCAGCAGAACCTGATCCACGAGCGAAAAGATCGCGGCGTTTGCGCCGATGCCAAGGGCGAGGGACAGGATCGCCGTCAGCGTGAAGGTGGGTGTCCGCACGAGCGTGCGCACGGCGTGTCTGACGTCGCGCCGGCAGTCTTCGAGCCAGCGGAAGATTTTGAAGAACGCGGTCATCGATCGCTTCGTGTCCTCTGACGGGAAGCCGCGGCAGATGGTTGCAGACGTTCGAGGCGAGAAGCGTTTCGACCGAGCTCAGCTGGTTCGGGCGGTCGCCGTCAGGCGATTCACGTGTTCGTGTTCCGACTGGCTCACCCCTCGTGACGAAACGCAACGACGGGGTCGATCCGGCTGGCGCGCCACGCAGGAGCGGCCGAAGCGACGATCGCAGTCAGCAGGATCACGACGGGCACGCTGACGAACGTCAGCGGGTCAAGCGGATCGATGCCAAAGAGGAACGTCGCGATCAACCGTCCAGAGAACGCCGCCAGCACCACGCCCGCGAATGCGCCGGTCGCGATCATCCAGCCGGCGTCGCGGAAGACGAGCCACATCACGCGCGCGCTCGTCGCGCCGAGCGCCATCCGCACGCCGATTTCGCGCTGCCGCTGCTGCACGGTGTACGCGAGCACGCCGAACACGCCGACCATGGCCAGCACCAGCGCCAGCGCGGCGAATGTCCCGACCAGCTTCGCGCGGAAGCGATAACCGGCGGTCGACTGAATCGACAGCACTTCGAGCGTTCGATCGCGCCGGACTGGCACGTCCGGATCGATGAGTGCGACGACGCGCCGGACGAGCGGCGTCAACGCTTCCGCCGAACCGGCCGACGGCTGCACGACCATGTAGACGTCGCCCGTCGGGAACTGCGCCAGCGGCACGTAGACCTGGAGCATTTCTTCGGGGGCATCGGGCTCGCCACTGGTCTGTCGTGCCACTCCGACGATTTCACGAACCTGCGGTGGCTGGTTGAACCCCGGCTTCAGCAACAGGCGCGCGCCGATCGGGTTGCGGTCCTTGAAATGCCTGCGCACGAATGCTTCGTTGACGAGGCATACGGGCAGACTGCGAAGCGTGTCGCGCTCGTCGAAGCCACGCCCGTTCACGATCGGCAGATCGAGCGTCTCAAAGTAACCGGGATCGGCCGTCGTGTACTCCGCGGTCTGTCGATTGCGGAGATCAACCTGCGGATCGCCGACGATCTCGAATGCCCATCGTCCGAACTCGCTCGTCCCGTACGGGAGGCTGGAGGCCCAGCCGACGTGGCGCACTTCGGGCAGCGCGCGGGCCTCGCGGCCCACCGCATCGTAGAACTGGATCACGGCTTCCGATGTCGGATAGCGTGAGTTCTTGCCCGTGCTCACGCTGAAATCGAGCGTGAGGACCGATTCGCTCTGCGACCGATACCCGGTGTCGCCGCCGATCAGTTTCAACAGCGTCTGCAAGAGCAGGCTGGCGCCGCACAGGAGCAGAACCGCCGCGGCCACTTCGCCCGACACGAGCAGGCTGCGAAGGCGGCGGCTCGTCGACGTCGCGGATCGGCTCTCGGAGGCCATCACGCCGGAGAGCGACGCGCCGGTCGCATGCC
>Ga0114129_10000181_pt1 | contig 70013 bp, 59 predicted proteins | sample RhiMetdeltSRZDD1_FD_80071 | JGI IMG/M metagenome (GOLD analysis project Ga0114129, IMG submission 80071) | Populus rhizosphere microbial communities from Tennessee, USA - Rhizosphere MetaG P. deltoides SRZDD1 (version 2) (version 2) | ecosystem: Host-associated > Plants > Roots > Rhizosphere >...
GCCGCACGGTATGGAGATCGCCGGAACGCCGGCGAGGTTCGCACCGACGGTGAACACATCCGCGAGATACATCAGGACGGGATCCGACGTGCGCTCACCGAGCCGGAAGGCACCGGTCGGGCTGGTCGGCAGCGCTATCACATCCACCTGCTCGAACGCCGCATCGTAATCGCGGCTGATGAGCGTGCGAACCTGCTGCGCCTTGCGGTAGTAAGCGTCGTAATACCCGGCGCTGAGAACGTAGGTGCCGAGCATGATTCGACGCTTGACCTCCGCACCAAATCCGTGTCCCCGCGTGCTTTCGTACATCTCGAGGAGCCTGCCGGCGTTCGGGCCGCGAACGCCGTAGCGGACGCCGTCGTAGCGCGCCAGGTTCGAGCTCGCTTCGGCGGTCGCGATCAGATAGTAAGCGGCGATACCGTGGCGGCTGTGGGGAAGGTCGATGTCCACGAGCTTCGCGCTGCGTCCGGCGAGGACCGTCAGGGCCTCTTCGACGGCCTGCAGCACGTCAGGTTCCACGCCGTTCGAGATCAGCGCGCGCGGGACGCCGATACGAAGACCGCTCAGCGATCCGTCGCTGACCCCCCCCGCGAAATCCGGGACCGGCGCGTCGGCGGAGGTCGCATCGCGCGGATCGTGGCCGGCCAGGACAGTCATGGCGAGCGCCACGTCTTCGACGCAGGCGGCAATTGGCCCGATCTGATCGAGAGAAGACGCGAACGCCAGCAGGCCGTATCGCGACACGCGTCCGTAAGTCGGCTTGAAGCCGGTGACGCCGCACAGCGCCGCGGGCTGCCGGATCGAGCCGCCGGTGTCGGAACCAAGTGCGAGCGGAACGAGGCGGGCGGCGACCGCCGCTGCCGACCCCCCGCTCGAGCCACCGGGGATCCGTTCCGGATTCCACGGGTTGCGCGTCACCCCGTACGCGGAGTTCTCCGTCGAGGAGCCCATGGCGAACTCGTCGCAGTTGGTCTTGCCGACTATCACCGCGCCGGCGCTCTCGAGCCGCTCGACCACCGTCGCGTTGTACGGCGGGCGATAGCCATCCAGTATCCGCGACGACGCCGTCGTCGGCATCCGGCGAGTGCAGATGTTGTCCTTGAGGGCCACGGGGACACCGACGAGCGGCAGATGCATCAGCTCTTCACGCCGTCGATCGATTTCCGCGGCGCGGGCCAGCGCTCCCTCTTCGTCCACGGACCGGAACGCGTTCAGGACGCCGTCCACCTGCCGGATCCGGTCGAGGGCGGTCCGACAGACCTCCGTTGCCGTAACTCTGCCGGAGGCCACCGCGCGGCGGATGGCGGCCGCCGTCGTCGGCAGCGTCATGCGCCGAGCACCCGTGGTACTTTGAAGAGGCCCGCCTCGCGATCGGCGTCGGGTGCCTGATCCAGCGCTTCGTTGCGAGGCAGTGACGGCCGCAGCTCGTCCTCGCGAAGCGGCGCGCTGAGCGCGAGCGGGTGCGACGTCGGTGCGACCCCCTCGGTATCGACCTCGCGCAGCTGCTCGGCGTACTGCAGCACCGCCGTGAGCTGCCGCGCGTAGAGATCGCGTTCCTCGGCGGTCAACGAGAGCCGTGCCAGGTGCGCGATGCGCTCGACTTCGTCAGGCGCCAGCGTGGAAGACATTCGGCGATGCTAACACGGGGGCTCACAGACTTTGTCGGGGCTCGGGACTCGGGGCTCGGGGCTCGGTAAAGCCGGTGGCAGTCAGAGCAACCAGCTGTTTGGATCAGCACGAGCGCTGTAGTTACCCCGGCGTCGAGCCCCGAATCCCGAGCCCCGAGTCCCGAAGGGATCACTGAACATGCCCACCAGACCCGCCGCTGTCGCCGGCACGTGGTACCCGGGAACGGCCGGCGCATTGACGCGCGACGTCGACGGCTACCTCGGAGAGACCCGGGAGTGGACCGGCGGGCCCATTCAGGCGCTGCTCGCGCCGCATGCGGGTCTGATGTTTTCCGGTCCGGTCGGGGCCCACGCCTACCGCGCCGCCGCGTCGCAGCGCTTCGACGTGATTGTCCTGGCGGGCCCGTCGCATTTCGTCGCCTTCGAGGGCGTCTCGATTTTTCCGGAAGGCGCGTTCGCGACCCCTCTCGGGGACGCGATCATCGATGACGATGTCGCCCGGGCTCTTTCAAGCAGTCCTGTCGTGCGCCCCTTGCCTTCCGCGCATCAGCGCGAGCACTCTCTCGAGATGCAGCTGCCGTTCGTGCGCCGGCTGTTTCCCGACACCAGGATCGTCCCGCTGGTCATGGGTTACCAGACGAGAGAAACCATCGTCGAACTTGCCGATGCGCTCGCTGCCGCCTGTCGGGATCGGCAGGCCCTGCTGGTCGGGAGCACGGACCTGTCTCATTATTTCGATGCGCAGACCGCCGAACGACTCGATCACCGCGTGCAGTCCCACGTTTCGGCCTTCGACCCTGAGGGCCTGCTCGCGCTGATCGAGGAATATCCGGAACACGAGCGCGGCCGGTATGTCGCATGCGGCGGCGGTCCGGCAATCGCGGTGATGATGGCGGCCCGGCAGCTGGGCGCAACGGACGCGCAGGTCTTGAAGTACGCGCATTCCGGCGAAGTGTCGGGCGACTACACCGGCGTTGTCGGATATCTGGCGGCCGTCTTCGGCAGCTTTGGTGTCGGCCGTGCCCGGTGACTCATGCTGACGGGCGAACAGCGCCGCGCGCTGCTGGACCTCGCCCGTGCCTCGATCGCGTCGCAGGTCACAGGGGGCGGTGCGGTCGCGCCCGATCCGCTCGAACTCCCTGATGCCTCAGGAGTGTTCGTCACCATCAAGCGGCGGGGACAACTGCGCGGGTGCCTGGGCACGCTGCAGAATCGCGCCGGGCTCGCCGCGGAGGTCGTCCGGTGCGCGGCCGACTCCGCAAGTGAGGATCCCCGGTTCCCGCCCGTGAGCCGTGAAGAGCTGCCGGACCTGACCGTCGAAATCTCCGTGCTCGGCCCCCTCGAATCGATTGACGCGCGGCCTGATGCGTTCACGATCGGAGTCCACGGTCTCGTCGCGGAGCAGGGGTTGCACCGCGGGCTCCTGTTGCCGCAGGTCGCCACCGAATGGGGGTGGGACGGCGAGCAGTTCCTGCGCCAGACCTGCATCAAGGCCGGCCTTCCGGCGGACGCCTGGCGCCGCGGTGCCCGCTTTTTCCGCTTTGCCGCGGAGGTATTCGGGGACTGATGCCGCGGCTCGGGGCCCATCTGTCAATCAGCGGGGGACTGCCGCGGGCGGTCGATCGCGCGGTGGCCAGCCGCTGTGAGGCGCTGCAGATCTTCACCAAGTCCGCGGGTCAGTGGCGGGCCCGCGTGATCCCGGAGGATGAGATCGTCCTGTTCCGGCGCCGGGTGGCGGACACCGGCATCCATCCGGTGATCGCGCACAACAGCTACTTGATCAACATCGCGGCGGCGGCGCCTGCACTGCGGGAGCAATCGCTCGCCGCGCTGCTCGAAGAGTACGATCGCGCGGATGCCCTCGGGCTGCAGGGCCTGGTGATGCACCCGGGGTCGTTCACGACCGGCACCGAGGCCGAGGGTCTTCGGCTGATCGCGTCGGGACTGCGGGCGCTGCTGCGAACGCGGCGGCGCGCCACACCGCTGATCCTTCTCGAGCACACCGCCGGGCAGGGCACCAACCTCGGACATCGCTTCGAACACCTGGCGGAGATCATCGAAGGCCTGGACGGGTCACCACGGGTCGGCGTCTGCCTCGACACCTGCCATCTGCTCACGGCGGGTTACGATATCTGCTCCGAAGAGGGATACGTCCAGACGTTCCGCGAGTTCGATCGACTGGTCGGTCTCGATCGACTCAAGGCGTTTCACTTGAACGATTCGAAGCGGCCCTGCGGCAGCCGCGTCGATCGGCACGAGCACATCGGCAAGGGATGTCTCGGCCTGGAGCCGTTTCGACGGATCCTTACCGATCCGCGCTTCACGGGTCTGCCGATGCTGCTCGAAACGCCGAAGCTCGATACACCCGAGAGCCGGCGGCGGAGCGACCTGGATCCGTGGGACGCGCGCAACCTGAGAACGCTGCGGCGGCTGATGCGAAAGTGAGTGAGCGAGTGATGCGAACCCGGTGGCCGATCGTTTCCTTCGTCCTGCTGCTCGTGACGGCAATGCCGGCATCGGCGTCGGCCTGGGGGTTCGAGCCGCACAAATACATCATGACCCGCGCGATCGCGCTGCTGCCGGCGGAGATCCGCCCCTTCTTCCTGAAGTACCAGACCACCATCGTCGAGCACGTGATCGACCCGGACCTGTGGCGGACCGCGGGCTGGGAGCAGGAGCCGCCGCGACACTTCCTCGACATGGATGCCTACGGTCCGTATCCCTTCCCGAATTTTCCGCGGGAGCGTGAGGAGGCGATCAAGCGGTACGGGTTGGAGTTCGTCGAGAAGAATGGCCAGGTACCGTGGCGGAGCGTCGAAATCTATCAGAAGCTGGTCGAGGCATTCCGCCAGCAGGCGCCGTATTCACGGGACAACATCAAGTTCTTCTCGTCGATCCTCACCCACTACGTGTCGGATGCGCACGTGCCGTTCCATGCGGTCGTCAACTACGACGGTCAGCTCACCGGTCAGTGGGGCATTCATTCGCGGTTCGAGACGGAGCTGTTCGAACGGAACCGGCCGATCCTCAGAATCGTGCCGAAACCGATCGGCCGGGTCCCCAACCCGCGGGATTTCATGTTCGATGCCCTGATTTCGGGTTTTCCGCTGGCTCAAACGATTCTCAACGCCGACCAGGCGGCGGTGAAGGGACGCGAGCTCTACGACGATCGGTACTTCACGATGTTCTTCGGCAGCGTCAGGCCGATCCTCGAGCGGCGGCTTGCCGAAGCGATCACGGCGTCCGCGTCGATGATCGCCGCGGCGTGGGTCGAGGCCGGCCGCCCGGTGATCCCGCTCGAGCAGCCACGAACGCCGCGGAAGGTCCGGCGCGACGGCTAGTCTGAACGCTGGCGGGTCCGGGCGTCTTCGTTCTGTCGGAGCTCCGAAGAAATCACTTTCTCGACCCTCCGAAGAATCACCAGCGTCACGACGGTGATCCCGGTGGCGATGAACGCGAGGTGGTAGGCGCCGCCACCCGCCGCCACTCCGACGGCGCCGTTCACCCACACCGTCGCCGCCGTGGTCAGCCCCTGGACCCCGCCGTTGGTTCGCATGATCGCGCCCGCCCCCAGGAACCCGATGCCGGTCACAATCTGGGCGGCGATTCGCGTCGGATCCCCGGAGGGAGCCAGCTCGAGCGACATCAACGTGAAGAGGGCCGAGCCCACTGCGATGAGGATGTTGGTGCGCAGCCCGGCGGTCTTCTGCTTCACTTCGCGCTCGAAGCCCAGCACCGCTCCCAGCAGAGCCGCAGTCAGCAGCCGGCGAATGAGTTCAAGGTCAGGGATGGGGTTCATCAGCGCGATCGTGGCATATCGGTTGCAGCGACTGCCTCAGCCGCCCACGCGGCAGGAGGCGATCGACATGCTGTGGACTCTCGTCGTGATTCTAGTGGTGCTCTGGGCGCTCGGTCTGGCGTTCAAGGTTGCGAGCGGATTGATTCACCTCCTGCTCGTGATCGCGCTGGTCGTCGTTGTGTTCCGGCTGATCAGCGGCCGCCGGGTCGTGTGATCGCTAGGGCACAATCCACAGCCGCGTGCGATCGAGCGGAACATCAATGCCGTGATACCAGGTCGCCGTCCTGCCTCGTCCGACCAGCACGTCGTATTGGCCGGCGCGCACGACGAACAACGCATACGGACCTGGAGTCATCGGCACGGCAACGGGCTGCGAGTGCTCGTCGGGAGTGAACAGCGCGACATCGGTGTCGGAGCCGGGGGCGTGGCTGCCGCCCCATCGAATCTGAAGGGCGCCGAACCCGTTCATGAAGTTCACGACCTCGAGGTGATGTCCGCCCTCGTCGGGATAGGGCATCACGACGAACCGCTCGGCCCATCGGATATTCAGGACCTTGCCGTCCTTTTCGTGAATCGCCTGGGCATCGTAAACGCCCGGACTGACGGCGATGGTCCTCCTGGTACCGTGCGAGATCTGACCAACCGGATTCTCACGCTGCCCGGCGCGATGCACGATGACCCGCGTCGCCGCCGACACGTCCTCGGTTCCGCGGTAGGTCCGGATCTCCAGTTTCAGCTGTTGCTGGGCGGGATGCCCGGCCAGCAGCGCGATCATCGGCAGGAGAAGGCCGCGCATCGCGCGGATATTAACCCCGGAACCCCCTGAACCCGAGTTATCGTAGACCACGTCCATGGACGTCTATCTCGTGCCCGTCGGTCCCGAACGATACGAGCTGTATTGCGAGATTCCCGACGATCCTGAGGACGAGGAAAAGGAAGCCTCGAGGGGGTACGTCCGCGGGCTCGTTCAACGCTTCCGCGAGATGATTGCCGATGCGGAGCGCGAGCGCCGCGAGGGGGCGCCGCACGGCGTTCCACGTGGCTGGATCGGTCGGATCCGGGCGAAAACGATGCGCTGGGTGGCCGAGGCGATCGCCGAGCAGAAGCTGTTGTGGCACCTGCGAAAGCAGGACAACGTCTGCCTCCACTATCCCGACGACATCCAGGAACCCGGCGCGGTCGCGATCCGCCAGGACCACCTCACGCGCGATCTGAAGAAACACCGGAAGTGGCTCGCCATCGATTCGATACTCATGATCCTCTTCGGCGTGGTCCTGTTCGCGATTCCCGGCCCGAACCTGGTCGGCTATTACTTCGCGTTCCGTGTCGTCGGCCACTACCTCTCGTTCCGCGGTGCCACGCGCGGGCTCCACGAGGTCGCCTGGACCAACGAAGCGAGCGCGCCGCTCACCGAGCTTCGACGCGTCCTGACGCTGGATCCGTTTCAGCGTGAGTCACGTGTCCATGCCGTGGCCGAAACACTCCGCCTCGAGCACCTGGTCAGCTTCTTCCAGCGCAGCGCGGTGTCGACGTGAAGCTGAGCGAGCTGGCTGCTCGCCTCGAGTGCACGGTCGAGGGCGACGGCGACATCGACATCACACGTCTGGCGGCAATTGAAGATGCCGGGCCCGGCGAGCTGACCTTCTTTGCCAACCCGAAGTATGCCGACGCGCTGAAACGGACCCTCGCGTCCGCAGTGATTGCCGCGCCCGCGGTCTCGGGCATCCCCTGTGCGGTTCTTCGAACGCCGGAGCCCTATGTGACATTCGCGCGGGCGCTGGGATTGTTCGCCAACACGTCGCGTCCGCCGGCAGGGATCCACCGGCTGGCGCTGGTCGAACCGGGTGCAGTGGTCGCAGCCGACGCGAGCATCGGTCCGTTCGCGGTCGTGAGTGATGGCGCCCGGATCGGCGCGCGAACGATCCTGTACCCGCACGTGAGCGTGGGGCGGGACGCGGAAATTGGCGCCGACTGCGTCATTCACGCTCACGTGTCGATCCGCGAGCGGGTCAGGTTGGGCGATCGCGTGGTCCTGCAGGATGGTGTCGTGATCGGCGCCGACGGCTACGGCTTCGCCAGGCGGCGCGATGGAACCCACGAAAAGATCCCCCAGGTCGGCGGGGTGGTCATCGAAGACGATGTCGAGATCGGCGCCAATACGACGGTCGATCGACCGGCCGTGGGAGAGACCCGCATCGGGGCAGGGTCGAAGATCGACAACCTGGTGCAGATTGCGCACGGCGTACAGGTCGGTCGCAACGTCCTGCTCGCCGCGCAGGTCGGCGTCGCCGGCAGCAGCGTAATCGAGGATCAGGTCACGCTCGCGGGCCAGGTCGGGGTGGCCGGACACCTCACCATTGGAAAAGGAACAATCGCGACCGCCCAGACCGGCATTCCGAATTCCGTCGACCCCGGCAGCTTCATCTCCGGCTATCCCGCGATTCCCAACCGCGATTGGCTGAAGTCGTCAGCCGTGTTCCGGAAGCTGCCCGAGCTGCGCCGGCTGCTCGCCGATCTCGAGCGCCGCATCGCGGAGCTCGAAAACGACCCTGAGGCGCCGGCCTGAGCCTTATCGCCTTTCTGCGATAATCGAGGTCCATGACTCTCACCGTCCGGAAGCGACTCGCCGCCGGCGTACTGACCGCGGCGGCACTGTTCGCGGTCGATCCCACGGCCGGAGCTGCCGTCAGACCTCCGCGGCTGAACTACACGATGACGACGCTCGCCAACGGTCTGCAGGTCGTCTTCCTCGAAGACCATTCCACGCCGATCGTGCACGCCGAGATCTGGTATCACGTCGGGTCGAAGAACGAGCGGCCGGGCCGGACGGGATTTGCCCACCTTTTCGAGCACATGATGTTCAAGGGCTCGAAGAACGTGGAGCCCGAGGGGCACCCGTCGTGGATCTCGAGCGTGGGCGGCCAGAGCAACGCCTACACGAACGAGGACGCGACGGTGTTCTGGCAGACGTTCCCCGCGCAGTACCTGCCGCTGGTCTTGTGGCTGGAGGCGGATCGGATGGCATCGCTCCGGATCGAGGAGCGGGTGTTCCAGACCGAGCGCGAAGTCGTGAAGGAAGAGCGCCGGATGCGGGTCGAGAACCAGCCGTACGGGCGGCTCAACGAGATCGTCTACGACCAGGCGTTCTCAGTTCATCCTTACAAGCACCCGACGATTGGCAGCATGAAAGATCTCGAGGCGGCGTCGATCGCGGACGTGCGTGATTTCTTCAGGACCTACTACGTTCCGAACAACGCGACGCTCGTGCTGGTCGGGGACTTCGATACGAAGGAAGCCGGCGCGCTCGTGCAGCAGTATCTCGGCCGGATTCCGAAATCAGCGCGGCCCGTGCCACGCGACATTCCCCAGGAGCCGCCCCAGACCAAAGAGCGCCGGGTGCAGCTCGAAGAGAGCTGGCCGCTGCCGGTGGTGGTGGTCGCGTATCACATAACGTTCGACGGCAATCCGGATTCCTATCCGCTGCACATCGCGTCGAAGGTGCTGTCCGACGGCGAGAGCTCGAGGATCTACCGGAAGCTGGTCTACGAAAAACAGCTGGCGCTGGCGGCGTTCGGCGGCGGCAACATCATCGAGGACCCGAACCTGTTCTTCGCGGTGGCGATCGTGCAGCCGGGCCAGAAGCCGGATGACGCGATCAACGCGCTGATCACCGAGCTCGATCGACTGCGCAACGAGCCGATCTCCGCGGCGGAGCTTCAGCAGGCCAAGAACCAGTGGACCCGCGACTACATCCTGAGCCGCGAGTCCAACAAGGAGAAGGCCTCACATCTCGGGCACGCGGTGGTGATCCACGACGATGTGAAGACCGCGGACGGTGAGTTCGACATCTTCATGAACACCACCGCCACCGACGTGCAGCGCGTGGCTCAGACCTATTTCAAGCCCGAGAACCGGCTGGTGTTGACGATCATGCCGCGCGGCGCTGCCACCGGAGGGGGACGATGAGGCGGTCCTGCGCCGCCGCGGCCGCGATGCTGGTCGTGACGATCGCGGGCCTCGCTCCGGCGTTCGCTCAGATCCCGGATTGGCCATCGGATCGACCCCCGAAACCGCTGGCCGCGCGCGACGTCAAATTTCCTCCCTACGCGCTCAAGACCCTCGCCAACGGCCTCCAGGTGATCGCCGTCTCGCACCATGAGCAGCCCTCGGTCAGTATCAGGCTGATGGTTCGGGCCGGCGGCGCGCAGGACCCGTCCGACAAGCCTGGCGTCGCGTCGCTGGCCGCCGCGCTGCTCGACCAGGGGACGACGACGCGGTCGGCGGAGCAGGTCGCGCACACCATCGATTCGATTGGCGGTCTGATCGGCACCGGATCAGGAACCGAGTACACGTTCGTGGAAGCGATCGTGATGAAGGACAGCTTCGGCGTCGGCCTGGACCTGGTCTCGGACATGGCGAAGAACCCCGGGTTCGTGCCCCAGGAAATCGAGCTGCAGCGCAAGCAGATGCTGTCGTCGATGACGGTCAATTACGACGACCCTGATTATCTTGCGGGCGTGGTGTTCGAGCGCCTCGTGTACGGGCCGCATCGATACGGCCGCCCTGACTCCGGAACCCCGGCATCGCTCGCCGCCATCACGCGCGACGATCTCGTCGCGTTTCACCGCACCTGGTTCGGTGGGAATAACGCCATCCTCGCCGTGGTCGGCGACGTGACAACGGACGAGGCGTTTGCGGGCGCGGAGAAGGCGTTCGGAACCTGGGACAAGGCCGCGAGCGCTGCCGTCCAGGCCGAGACGCCGCCCGCCCCGGCGCGGCGGCTGGTCATCATCGATCGTCCGGGAGCCGTCCAGACCGAGATTCGCGTCGGCAACACGGCGCTGCCACGGAAGCATCCCGACTATCTGGCCCTCGACCTTGCGATCAAGATCCTGGGCGGTGAAGGCGGCAATCGGCTCCACCGCGTGCTGCGCTCGGACCGCGGCCTGACCTACGGCGCGTCGGCCGATCTCAACGCCTTGAAGGACGCAGGCACGATCGTGGCCGAGACCGACACCAGATCCGAAACCACGGGTGAAGCCCTGCGCCTCATCGTCGATGAAATGTGGCGGCTCCAACGCGAACGTGTTGGCGAGCGGGAATTGAGCGATGCGCAGGCCTACCTGACCGGCAGCTTTCCGCTCACGGTCGAAACCCCGAGAGCGATCGCGACGCAGGTGCTGAGTGCGGTGTTTTTCGGCCTCGACCTGCAGGAGCTCGAGAACTTTCGCGAACGGGTCAACGCCGTGACCGTGGACGATATCCAGCGTGTCGCCAGGACCTACATGCATCCCGATCGCCTGTCGATCGTGCTCGTCGGGGATGCCTCGCGGTTCGAGCGTCAGCTTGCCGGGGTGGGGTTCGCGCAGTACGAGCGGATTCCCGTCGCCGAGCTGGACCTGAGCTCGCCGGTCCTCCGACGTCGATCGGCCGTCGGGAATGGCGGCCGTGTCGAGCCCGTCCTCTGGCGGCCGCTCCCTGGTGTGAGGCCTGCTTCCGGCCGGCAGCAGGAGGATGCGAGCGAGCTGGTGGCGCGTGCCGTGCGGGGCAAAGGGGGACTCGCGAGACTGAGGTCGATTCGCACGATTCAGGCGGAGGGTGACACCATCATCGAAGCGCAGGGGAAGAAGCTCACCATCCCGACCACAATCAGGGTCAGGTACCCTGGCGGGTTCCGCATTGACAGCCGGATGCCTGCAGGGCCGGTGTCGCAGGTGTTCGACAGCGGCACGTTCTGGATTCAGGATGCGCGCGGTGCGAACGTCGCGCCGGCCGGTGCGGCGGAGTCGATGCGCGGGAACGTGCAGCGCGATGCGATCGGTCTGCTGCTTGCGCTCGCAGACGGCCGGGTCAAGGCGCGACGCGCCAGCGATGTGGCAGTCGAGGGCCGGATGCTGCCAGTCCTCGATGTCGATCTCAAGCCCGGCGGCCCGCTGCTGCTCGTGCTCGATCCGGAGTCCGGCCTGATCCTGCAGGAGCGATATCCGGCACCGGACGCTGCCGGACAGATCGAGGAGCGCTTTGCCGACTATCGCGACGTCGACGGCGTCAAGATGGCGTTCTCCGTGACCGTCGCGCATCCGCAACTTGGCGAGGTCGTCCGGATCATGCGCAAGGTGGCGTTCAACGTGTCACTCGATCCCGCCATCTTCGCCAGGCCCAGCTGACCCTCCTGTCGCCCGCAGAGTAGCCGCACGTGCGCGTCATGATTTCCTGCGGCGAGCCCTCCGGCGACATGTACGCCGGGGAGCTGGCACGCCACATCCGGTTGCAGGAGCCCTCAGCCGTCATCACCGGGTTTGGCGGAGAGCGGCTCCGGGCGGCGGGCGCAGAGCTTCTCGGGGACTTCAGCGGCCTGTCCGTGACGGGCTTGCTGGAGGTGGTCCACATTCTCCCGCGGACGCTGCAGATCTACCGGCGCCTGGTCGCCGCGGCGAAGGCTGATCGACCTGATGTCTTCGTCGCCATCGACTTTCCCGATTTCAACTTCCGGCTTGCCCACGCGCTCGGCCGGCTTGGCGTGCCGGTGGTCTATTACATAAGTCCTCAGCTCTGGGCCTGGCGTCCGGGCCGCATGAAGACCATGCGCCGGCTCGCCGATCGGGTGCTCGTGATCTTTCCGTTCGAGGAGCGCATCTATCAGGATGCGGGCGTGCCGGTGGAATGGGTGGGGCACCCGCTCCTCGATGTGATGCCGCCGTCGCGCTCCAAATCGGAGATTGCGACGGAGCTCGGGCTGGACGCCGACAAACCGATTGTCGCGCTCCTGCCGGGCAGCCGGCGGAACGAAGTGGGCGCGATCCTGCCGGATCTCGTCGACGCGGCTGAGGAGATCCGGCGCAGGCTGCCCGATGTTCAGTTCGTTCTGGCACGGGCACCGCACGTCGCTGGCGATCTGCTTCAACCGCTCGAGCGCCTCGACCCGCCGGCGCTGATTGTGGAAGGCCGGGCAGATGATGTGCTCGCGGTTGCCGATGTCGCGCTGGTCGCATCGGGGACCATCACCGTGCAAGCCGCATTGCATGAATGTCCGATGGTGGTCGTCTACCGCCTCTCCCCCCTGACCTACCGACTGGGCCGACGGTTCGTGCGCGTCGACACCTTCGCCATGGCGAATCTCGTCGCGGGCAAGCGGGTCGTCCCCGAGCTCATTCAGGACGACTTCACGCCCGGGCGCGTGGCGTCCGAGGCGCTCGAGATCCTGACCGATCCGGAACGGCGCGCCCGGATGCGACGCGAACTTGCAGAAGTCCGCAAGCGGCTCGGGACTCCCGGCGCGAGTGCGCGCGCTGCGCGGGCGGTACTCCAAGTGGCCCGCCTTCGCGCTTCGCGCTACGGCGAGGCAGGCTGACTCGCCGCGCCACGGCGAGCCAGCCTGGCCCTTCGCAGCTGCAGCGGAAGGCTCCCACCGCCGTTGCGATAGACTGCGGCCATGGCACTGCGCGCTCTCGTGTTATCGGTCATCTGTCTTCTGCCGTCGGTGCTCCGCGCGACGGTGCTCTTGCCCGCGGAGTTTCGCGAAGTCGTCAATGGGTCGGACATCATCGCTTACGGCCGGGTGATCGAGACCAGGGTCGAGTGGAGTGACGATCGGAAGAACGTCGACACGCTGGTGACCTTCCAGGTCGGGACGTACTTGAAGGGTGGGCCCGGGGACACGCTGGTCTTCAAGGTACCCGGCGGGACCATCGGCCGGTTCAGGAACGTCCTCGTCGGTGCGCCGCAGTTCAGCAGCGGCGACGAGGCCGTCCTGTTCCTGAACAGCCGCGGCCGCGAATTCCCCTCCGTATTCGGTCTGAATCAGGGGGTGTTCCGTGTGTCGATCGATGGCGACACACGTCGACGCATGGTCATGCCTCCGCTGCTGGCGCGCGGCGACACTCCCGAGGTTGTCGTGCGTGGCGCGGCGTCGCGCCGCTCGCTGCCGCTTGAAACGTTCGGCGCGCAGGTTCAGACCGTGCTCAGAGAAAACGCCCGAGGCGTACGATGAAGCGCGGCGTCTTGCCGCCGCTCGTGGCGCTGGCAATGCTGGTCGCCACCGTGCCGGCGCTCGCGTATCTGAAACTCGGCACGCGGATCGGCTCGACCACGGCCAACCTCCGCTGGACGAACCAGCCGGTCCGCTACTTCATCACCGATCGCGGCACGACCGGTGTCACGTCACAACAGTTTCAGAACGCGATCACAGCCTCGTTCGCCGTGTGGGACGCGGTCGAGGACGCCGATCTCTCGGTCAATCTGACCGGCCTGACCCAGGCCAATCCGACGACCGGCGACAGCATGACCGTGCTCGGATATCAGAACCGGCCCGATCTCGATCGTGTGCTGGGCGCGACCAATTTCATCATCGACACCACGACCGGCGAGATCCTGGAATCCGACATCTTCTTCAATTCCAGCTTCCCATGGTCGACCGATCCTGCCGGCGTCACCGGGCGCCACGACGTGGAGTCGATCGCCGTCCATGAGATCGGCCACCTGCTCGGGCTTGGACACTCGGCGCTGGGCGAAACGGAGATGATCGCCGGCGGCCGGCGCGTCCTCGGCGCCGAATCGGTGATGTTTCCGATCGCCTTCGCCGCCGGCAGCATTCACGATCGGACCTTGAAGGAGGACGACATCGCCGGCATCACCGACATCTATCCCTCCATGCAGTCTCGACGAACCCGCGGCAGCATCAGCGGCAAGGTGACGAAGGACGGCGCCGGCGTTCTCGGCGCCCACGTGGTCGCCTTCAACACCCGCACCGGCGCGATGGTCGGCGGCTTCTCCCTGAACAACGACGGCGGCTTCACGATTGCCGGCCTCGAGCCGGGAACTTACACCCTGCGCACTGAACCCCTGGACGATGCCGACGTTTCGAGCTTCTTCGACTCGAGCCTCAACATCGACGTCAATTTCGGCGTTCGCTTCCACGATCGCGTCGTCGTCGTCGCCCCGGGCAGCGGCACTCGCGACGTCGAGGTGAAGGTGACGCCGAAATGAAGAATGCCGCACAGCTGTTCCTGATCTCGATCGTAGTCCTGACGCTGCCGGCCATCGCCGGGGCCCAGGTCTATTCCGGTGGTGACGCGCCGCGCCGTGGCTCGTTCGAGGCCGCCGGCGGAGGCATGTTCGCGCCCGGTTTCGACATGGGCAGCATGACCGCGGAGCTCACGCGCAGCACTCCGACCGAGACGTTCGATCTCTTCACGAGCGATAGCGAGGTTTCAGAGTTTCCAGGGGCGTTCATCCGGCTTGGCTACTATCTGAGCGAGAGCGTTTCAGTGGAGGGTGGATTTCGTTATGCGCGTCCGACGCTGTCGGTCCGCCTATCGGGCGACGCTGAATCCGCGCCTGATGTGACGGCTGACGAAACGGTGTCGCATTACCTGTTCGAGGGCTCCGCCTTGTGGCACCTCCGCGACCTGTCGTTCGCGTCGGGCAGCGCGATTCCCTATTTGTCCGGCGGCGCCGGCTACCTGCGCGAGTTGCACGAAGGGAATCAGCTGGTCGAGACCGGGCAGGAATACCATGCGCTTGCCGGCGTGAACTTCTGGCTCGGCGCCGGCAAGCATCGGTTCGGCCTCAGGTTCGAAGGTGGCCTGTCGGCGCGGAAGAAGGGCTTCGATCCAGACGACAGCCTGCGGATGCAGCCGATTGTGTTCGGCGGCGTTTCGTACTTGTTTTAGAGCCGCAGTCCGCAGTCCGCGGTCCGCGGTCCGCGATCCGCAGTCCGGGCTGCGGGCCGCGGCCTGCGGGCTGCGGATCTTCAGATCTTCGTATTCACCGTCGCATCATCCGACGGCATCACCGGATCGTCGTCATCTTCGACCGGCTGGTCGTAACGCCGCGGTGTGTCGAGGCGCCAGCGGTCGCGGCCAGATTGCGACCTGCCGCGTGGCGGCACCGACTCCTGATTCGTGATTTCTTCGTCGAGCGGCCGATTGCTGATGCCGGATTGCGTGGCATCGCTCTGGTCGAACTGCTCGCGCCCGTCGCCGCTCCAGCGTTCACCTTCGGCTTTACTCTTGCTGGACGGGTCGTTGGGTTTCTGCTCTGCCATAGTGTCCTCCCGCCACCGACGTGGATCCTCGGCATATTGAGTGGCAAGGCGCGTACCACGCGGGCAAGACCGACGGGCCAGCAGTTCACCCTCGATCGGTTGTCAGCTATGATCGCGGGATGGTTTCGCTGAATTCTTTCGACACACGCGTGCGGCTGACCGCGGGCGGCCAGGCCTGCCAGATTTTCAGCCTTCCGGCGCTCGGGAAACGTTTTGCCGGGGTGGCGCGGTTGCCGTATTCACTCAAAATCCTGCTCGAGAACCTGCTGAGGCGCGAGGATCGCCGTTTCGTGGATCCCGAGGATATCCAGGCGCTGGCGGAATGGGATGTCACGTCGAAGGTCCAGAAGGAGATCGCATTCACTCCCGCCCGCGTCCTGCTGCAGGACTTCACCGGAGTGCCGGCGGTCGTCGATCTCGCCGCGATGCGTGACGGCATCGTACGGCTCGGCGGCGACCCGCGGAAGGTGAATCCTCTGCAGCCCGTCGAGCTGGTCATCGATCACTCCGTCCAGGTCGATCACTACGCTGAACGGAACGCCGCCGACCTCAACGCCGCGCTCGAGTTCTCGCGCAACAAGGAACGCTACACCTTCCTCCGTTGGGGCCAGGATGCGTTCGACAACTTCCGCGTGGTGCCGCCCGACACCGGCATCGTCCATCAGGTCAATCTCGAATACCTCGCGCGCGTCGTCTTCAGTGAGGAGTCCGGCGGCGAAACGCTTGCGTATCCCGACACGCTGGTCGGCACCGATTCGCACACGACGATGGTCAACGGGCTTGGCGTGGTGGGCTGGGGCGTCGGGGGAATCGAAGCCGAGGCGGCGATGCTGGGGCAGCCGATTTCGATGTTGATTCCCGAGGTCGTCGGATTCCGCCTCGTCGAACGGCTTCCCGAAGGCGCGACCGCAACCGATCTGGTGCTGACAATCACCGAACGGCTGCGGAAGCTCGGCGTGGTCGGGAAGTTCGTCGAGTTCTACGGGCCCGGCCTCGAATACCTGACCATCGCGGACCGCGCAACGCTCGGCAACATGTCGCCGGAGTATGGCGCGACGATCGCGATCTGTCCGATCGACGAGATGACGCTCGACTATCTGCGGCTCACGGGCCGCGACGACAGCCACGTCAAGATCGTCGAGGCATACGCGAAGGAGCAGGGGCTGTTCTGGAATCCCAAGGCCGCTGAGCCTGTCTACACGACCACGATCGAGCTGGATCTCTCGACGGTCGAGCCCAGCCTCGCCGGGCCGAAGCGGCCGCAGGATCGCGTGTCGGTCCGCCAGGCGAAATACAAGTTCCAGCAGGCGCTCGAGCTGATGTTCTCGGAGCGGAAGCCGAAAGCCGCGCCGTCCGACAAGCCCGGCGAGGCTGCGCAGCCGGCGGCGGCGCGCGCCGCCGCTCCGGCAGCCGTTGCGACCGCAGATACATCGATCCCCGGTATGGAGGGACTCGATCACGGCTCCATCGTGGTTGCGGCGATCACGAGCTGCACCAACACGTCGAACCCGAGCGTGATGATTGGCGCGGGACTGGTCGCCCGCAACGCCGTCAAGCGCGGGCTCAAGGTGAAGCCGTGGGTCAAGACCAGCCTGGCGCCTGGCTCGCTTGTCGTCACCGAGTATCTGAAAGCCGCTGGCCTGCTCGAGTACCTGGCCGAGCTTGGCTTCAATCTCGTGGGATACGGCTGCACTACCTGCATCGGAAACAGCGGACCCTTGCCCGAGCCAGTTTCGGGACTGGTCAAGGAGCGGAATCTGATCGTCGCCTCGATCCTGAGCGGTAATCGAAACTTCGAAGGCCGAATCCAGAGTCAGGTGCGGGCGAACTATCTCGCATCTCCGCCGCTCGTGGTCGCCTATGCGATTGCCGGCAAGATGCAGGTCGATCTGACGACCGAGCCGCTCGGGGAGGACGCCAGCGGCCAACCGGTCATGCTCAAGGACATCTGGCCGACCGAGCGCGAGATCCAGGAAGCGATGCTCGGCTCGGTGCGATCCGAGATGTTCCGCGAGCAGTACGCACACGTTTTCGAGGGTGACGAGCGTTGGCGGTCGCTGCCGATTCCAACGGGGGAGCGTTTCGAATGGACCGACGACTCGACCTACATCCGAAACCCGCCGTTCTTCGAGGGGATCACTGCCGAGCCAACGCTGCCGACTGACATCGTCGGCTCGCGGGCGCTCGCTGTGCTGGGCGACAGCGTCACGACCGACCACATTTCGCCCGCGGGATCGATTCCCGCCGACAGCCCGGCCGGGAAGTATCTGATCTCGAAGGGTGTGGCGCCGAAGGACTTCAATTCCTACGGCGCACGACGCGGGAATCACGAAGTGATGATGCGCGGCACGTTCGCCAACATCCGGCTGCGGAATCAGCTGGCGCCGGGGACCGAAGGCGGATGGACGACGGTGCTGCCGGAAGGCACGGTGACAACGATCTATGACGCATCGGTCGCTTATCGTGAGCGGGGAGTGCCGCTACTGATCATAGCGGGGAAGGAATACGGGTCGGGCTCGTCGCGAGACTGGGCCGCGAAGGGTACTCTGCTGCTGGGGGTGAAGGCCGTGCTCGCGGAAAGCTTCGAGCGCATCCATCGCAGCAACCTGGTGAACATGGGCGTACTGCCGCTGCAGTTCAAGGACGCGGAAACCGCCGCCACCTACAAGCTCACCGGGCGTGAGAGATTCGACATCGTCGGGATCGACAAGTTGACGCCCCGCGGCGATGTCACCGTGCGCGCGACCGACGCCGACGGCGCTGTCCGTGAGATTGTGTCGACGACCCGGATCGACACGCCCGAGGAGCTGGTGGCCTTCCGCCACGGCGGGATCCTGCCGTACGTGCTGCGCCAGCTGCTCCGGCAGTGACGTAATGCCATGAGCGCCGGCCGAAGCGAGGGTCCGGCAGCGGTCACGATCTCCTCCGCCGGGATCAAAGGTGAAGCGGCCGCCGCCGGCTTCGACCTCTGCGGGATTGCGCCCGCCGCCGACCACGTCGAGCTGCGATACTTCCGCGAATGGCTCGACCGGGGGTACGCGGGTGGAATGGACTACCTGCGCCGATCAGCCGACCGCCGTGCCGACGTCAGACACGTGCTGCCGTCGGCGCGCTCGGTGATTTCGCTCGGCACGATCTACAACACCGGACATCCGTATACAGCTGACAGCCTCGACGCCGATCGCGCGGCGATCGCCCGTTACGCGTGGGGCGACGACTATCACGATGTCATTCAGGGACGGCTCGACGTGCTGGTGGAGCGGCTCCGGTCGACGTGCGGAGAGGGGTTCGAAGCCCGTGCCTACGTCGATACCGGACCTGTCCAGGAGCGCGTCTACGCCCAGTACGCCGGTCTGGGCTGGATCGGAAAGAACACCTGCCTGATCCACCCCGAGCTGGGCTCGTGGATCTTTCTTTCGGAAATCATCTGCAACCTGGATCTGGAGCCGGACGAGCCCATCTTCGATCAATGCGGAACCTGCACGTTGTGTCTCGGCGCATGCCCGACCGGCGCCCTGGTTGAACCCGGCGTCCTCGATTCGACAAGATGCCTGTCCTATCTCACGATCGAGAACAAGGGCACGATTCTCGAGGAACAGCGCGTGCTGCTCGGCTCTCACGCCTACGGCTGCGACATCTGTCAGGACGTCTGTCCCTACAACAACTCCGCGACCACCGCAGCGTCGGGTGACGACGCCTGGCAGCCGCGGCAGGGACTCGCCGCGCCACGCCTGCTCGATCTCTGGCAGCGGACCGACGACGAGCTTCGGGCACTGCTCAAGGGCAGCGCGATGAAGCGCGCCGGTGTTCGCCGGCTGCGAAGGAACCTGGCTGTTGCCATCGGCAACAGCGGCAATCCCGAGGCGGCCGCGGCTCTCGAACATCACGACCAGCCGCTGTGCCGGGATCCGCTGGTCGAGGAACACATTGCTTGGGCTGTTGGACGGCTGGCCGTCGAGGCGGGCGATGACTGAGCGTCGCAAGGGCCGGCCGGTGGACCCGAAGCCGGGCGAGCCGGTCAGCGAGCTGCTCCCCGATCGGCCGACGCTCGAAACCGTGCGCGGGGTTGCCGCCGGCTGCAAGGCATGCGAACTGTACAAGCGTGGCACACAGACGGTGTTCGGTGAGGGGCCCGGCAAGGCCGAGATGATGCTGGTCGGGGAGCAGCCGGGCGACGCGGAGGATCTCGCCGGCCATCCGTTCGTCGGCCCCGCCGGGCGTCTGCTCGATGCCGCCCTCGAAGAGGCCGGCATCGACCGGCGTCACGTCTACGTCACCAATGTCGTAAAGCATTTCAAATGGGAGCCGCGTGGTAAGCGGCGTATTCACGCGAAGCCGAATGCAGCCGAAATCGGCGCCTGTCGTCCCTGGCTGGAAGTCGAGATCGCGCTGGTGAAGCCGCGGGTCCTGGTCTGTCTCGGTGCGACTGCCGCCCAGGCGCTGCTCGGCAAGTCCTTCAAGGTGTCGCGTCAGCGTGCCACGCTGGTGCCGTCACCCCTGGCCCCGATTGTGAGTGCCACCGTGCACCCCTCGTCGATCCTGCGTGCGCCCGACGACGAGGCGCGGCGGGAAGAGATGCGGCGCTTCGTCGAGGATCTGCGAACCATCGCACGCGAGATGTCGAAGTCATGACCGATCACGATTTCCAGCCGTCGTTCCTGCTCTCCATGCCGCAGATGCAGGATCCCAACTTCGCGCGCACCGTGGTGCTCCTCTGCGATTTCAATCCCGACGGCGCGTTCGGTCTGGTGCTGAACCGGCCGACGGAGATGGCCGCCCGCGACATGGTCCGGTTGATGCCACCGGTCGTCGGCGGCAACGATCTGCGGCTGTACATCGGTGGACCGGTACAGCCGGAACTTGGCTGGATCCTCGTGAACGACGCGCCGGACACCGGCGAGTACCGGACGATCCGGGAGGGATTGCACCTGTCGTCTTCTCCCGAATTGTTGCGAACCGTGCTCGTGCAGCAGCCGACCCCGCGGGCGCGTGTGATTGCCGGCTACGCCGGCTGGGGGCCGGGTCAGCTCGACGAGGAGCTCGCCCAGTCGGCGTGGCTGATCGGCGAGGTGCACATCGATCTGGTGTTCGACGTCGACCCGTCGGCGATGTGGGACACCGCCATCCGGCGGCTCGGCGCGGATCCGTCCACGCTGCAGCCGTCTCACGGGGTGCATTAGCGGGTCAAGAGCCGCCAGGGCCTGAAGGCCCTGGCGCTACAGCCGGCTCAGGTCGCAGCGGCTTGTAGCGCGGGGGCCTTCAGGCCCCCGCGAAGACTCACTTCAGAATCTCTGTAAAGAAATCCAGCGCTCGCGGGTCCCTGGATTGACCCAGCCAGAACATCGCCTGCTTGCGCACCGCCGGGTTCGAATTCGTGCGCGCCACCCGGATGAGGAGCGGCACGCCCTCGTCCTTCGGCAGCTGACTGAGTGCGAAGACCGCCTTCTTCTTCACCTCGGTATCGGGATCCTGGTCGATCCGCTCAGTGATGGCGGCGGCCGCCTTGTTGCCGGCTTTCTGTGCGAGCCAGAAGATCGATTCGCCCCGTACGCTGGTGTCGGCGTTGTTGCGCGCGTTATCGATCAGGACGTCGACGGCGCCCGACTCGGGGCTCTGGGAGATGCCGAACACCGACTTCTTCTTGACCTCGGTCGAGGAGTCGTCCTTGACGACGCGCCGCAGCACCTCGAGGCCGCGCTGTCCGCGCGCGTTCCCCAGCCAGAAGGGCACCTTCGTCCTGACGTTTTGCGGCTGTGAGGAGGCGAGCAACCGCTCCAGGCTGGCGTCGGCGGCCGTGTCTTCATGAAGCGCGATTGCCGTGATCGCGCCGTCGGTCACCCGATCCCTGCGATCCGTGCCGGGCTGCGCCGCAATCAGCGACTCCAGCAGCGCGACGCTTTCAGGCGGCCTGACCCCGGTGAGCCAGGTGACCTGGCGTCCGCCGGCGTCGAGCGCGCAGTCTTCAGAGAACACGCGAATCCGTTCGACCTGCCGGTTGACCACGCGGAAGAGCACCACCATGGTGTCGGGCCCTTCCAGCTTGATAGGGCTGGTGGCCTGCGGGGCGGCCTGTGTGCGCGAGGTCGTCGTGCCGTCGGAGGGCTCGATGCTGCACATCCCGCAACAGGGCTGACCGTTCCGCACCGTGCCGTTGATGAAGGTCGTGCCTGAGTCGAAGCAGCACATGCTGCGCTCGCCGGCGACCATCGGCACGCCGTATCCGACCCAGCCCGTTCCGGCCTGTGCGCTCACCGCCGTGCGAAATGCCTGGGCGAGGCCGGCGCCGGGCTGCGCGGTCACCTGGCCGTTGGTCAGGCGTGGCGCCTGTCCGACGGCCACGCCGGTTACGGCGGTGGCCGTCGTCAGCAGGAGAGCACTGGCGAGGGTAGTGAAGGTCCTCGACATGAGGTGATCCTTACTTGCCGAGCAGCTCGATCATGTAGTCGGTGGCCACTTTCGATCGCATGTTGGAGAGCCGCGACACGATCTCCTTCTTCATGTTCATGTCCTGCTCCTTCCTGGCGAGCGCCACCAGCGCCGTCGCGTTGTCCTGGACGAACAGTGCATTGACGACCTGCTTGCGGATGTCGACGTTGGTGTCGCTGTTGTAGATCTGCACCAGGACGTCGCCGGTGCGTGAGGAGCGCGTCACGCCGAGCGCACGCACGACATCACGCCGCAGTTCCGGGTTCTGCTCGGACTTCGCCAGCTCGATCAGCCGATCGACGCTGCCGCCGTTCTGCATCGCGCGGATGATCCGGCGCTTCACATCGACTGCCGACTCCTTCTGATACAGCTGCCAGAGTTCCTCTTGGGCTCCCATGTTGCCCAGCTGGTTGACGGCTTCCGCACGAAGCTCCGGGTTCTGTTCACCCTGCGCGGCCTTCAGCAGCCGATCCTTGGCACCCGACGTCATGAAGGAGCGGAGAATGCGCCGCTTCACGTCCACATCGGTCGTCGAGGCGTACACCTCGCCCAGGACCGCCTGGGCCTCGGCCCCGCCATGGACGCCGAGATACCGAATCGCCTGGCTCTGAAGATCCGGCGTCGACGATCCCTTGGCGTAGTTCCGGAGCACTTCCCGCGCTCGCGGCGAATTGCTCTGCGCCAGCACGAACAACGCTCGCTGCTTCACCTTGGGGGACGCCGTGCCTTCGAGCGTCTTCTCGAGGATCGGCACAGCCTGTTCGGGTGACGTGTTCTGGAGCGCCTGCAGCGCGAGCAGTTTCACCTCGTCATCGCCGGCGTCCTGCGGGCGAACCGGCTGCCCGATGTCGCGCCGGACTTCGGCTTCGAGCACCGCCGCCTGCTTGCGCCACGGACTGTTCGGATAGTTCTTGGAGAGCTCCGCGATGGTCGTGAGCGCTTCGCTGCGCTGCCCCAGGCGGTTCTGGGAGAACGCCTTCCAGTAGAGTGCGCCTTCCGCCTTGGTGGCTTTCATCTGGGCGACGCGATCGAAGTAGCTCAACGCCCGATCCCATCGATAATCGTCCGCAGCGCTCTGGCCCTCCGAGTACCACTGCGATTCGCGCTCACGCTCGCGCTCCCGTTGTTCTGCCTCGCGCTCCTTTAGCTCGGCCTCACGATCGCGGCCGCGATCCTGGTCGAAGTCGAATGCCAGCCGGCCGACGGCGGCTCTCGCTTCGGCGGCGATCATCGGCGCGCTCGCCGCAGCCGCTCGTGCCTCGGCGGCGATCCTCGGCGCGTTTGCAGCGACTTCGAGCGCCGGCCTGACCGCCTCCATGATCGCGGCTACGTCCACGATGCCCGCGATTGCTGGAATCGGTGGAATGACGATATCGGGCAGGTCAGGGAGATCAGGAATATCGGGAATGTCCGGAATGTCGGGGATAACCGGCGTTCTCGGCACCGCCGGCACCTGGGGTGGCTGGGCGGTTTTCGCCGACCTGGTCTGAGACTGTGCGGCCGCGGGGGCGGCCGCCAGCGCCGTCGTAGCGATGACGAGCGCAAACGCAATTCGAATGTCCATACTGGTCCATGTCCTGGCGCGCCCAGCTCCCGCCGGCGCTGCCGAATGGCGGTCTGTGACCGCCGATGATTGATTGACGCTTCTTCCCGGTCGGCGGTTAGGAGCGGGGCCCCGCCTGCCGCTGAATTGGTGCCCTCTGACGTTCCCGAATCTCCGACGCGATGACCCGGACCTTGAAGAGCAGATCGCGCGACTCGATGCGTCGCCGCACGTCGGCGAGGTCGCGGGAAGAGCCGGCTTCCGGGGTGGCCGCCACCTCCGTGAGAACGCGCTCGATTTCGTCGAGGAGCTCGCTCAGGGCGACGTCACCGGTTTCCTGGGCCGTCTGGCGATACAGCCGGGTGTCGGCGACCAGCTGCTCGGCACGGGAGCGTTCATTCGCGATGTCTACGCTCGTGTTGTCGTCGCCGCTCACGAGCTCGACGAGCGCCATCTGCGATCGATCAAGGTGCTCGCCGACGTCGGAGAGCAGGATGCGCTCGCGAATCTGATCGGCCGCCGCCGCCACCGCCGCGGCGGTCGGGGCGGCCGGTGCGGGCGACAGCGCGCGTCCAGCGAAGAACGCGCCGACCACGAGGACGACGACGGCAGCGGCGAGTCCTAGCGGCGCAGGCGAGGTCAACAACCAACCCATCCAGCTGCGGCGCACCGGCTTCAGGCCTGGTTCGAGGCGTGCCCACACCGTGCGCTCGAATGCCGGCCCCGGCTCCACCGACACCGACCGTTCGTCAATCGAGGCGAGCACCCGCTGCAGCCGCGTGTATTCGACGCGACACAGACCGCACTGCTGCAGATGGTCTGTGGCCTGACGCTCGTCGCCGGGCGACGTCTCGCCGTAGTAGTGAAGAATCAAGTCGTCGTCTGTAAGGTGCTGGGTGGCCATGATGTTGTTCCGCTGCCTGTCAGTTCCGCGTCCCGCCGGCCGTGAGCGACTCGCTGTCCGGCGGCGCGACGAACGGCTCGAGCGCCTGCCGCATCTTCTTCACCGCGCGAAAAATGCTGTGCTTCGTGGCGTTCGTCTTCAGCCCCAGCGCCCGGCTGATCTCCTCGATCGACTGACCCTCGAAATGCCGCAGGACGAAGGCCGCCCGCTCCATCTTGCTGAGCGACGTCATCGCATCGGAGATGCGCCCCTGAACTTCGGCGCTCAGCATCAGCCGCTCAGGAGACGGGAGGGTGGGTTCGGTGGCCTCGGCCGCGCCGAACTGCTCGAGGTCGGTCGCGTCGTGGCCGGCTTCGCGATGGGGCCTGGCGCGGATCAAATCGATGGAGCAGTTCACCGCGATCCGATGCACCCAGGTGCCGAAGTTGGCCCGCGATTCGAACCGGCTGAGTTGACGATAGGCCTTCAAGAAAGTCTCCTGGACGACGTCTTCCGCGTCGGAGGCGTTACCGGTCATCCGGTGTGCGAGCCTGAAGACAGCGCGGCTGTGCCGCTCCACGAGCGCGCGGAAAGCCTCGCTATCTCCGTCGCGCGCGAGGGCGACCGCGGCGGCGTCCGTGTGCGTCATCCAGTTGCTTAGACGGGAGTTGCGGCGCCGGGTTAGGCGCCGGAAGGGGTATCAGTCGATGGAAAGCCGAATCGATGCGGGGGCGGCATCGTCGGGAGCCTCCGCCAGCGGGTCGGTGCCGGCGGGCTTCAGCGTGGCGAGGATGCCGCGTACCCTGCCGATTTCCGAGTGCAGGGCCGCTATACAACTTGCCTGCGTTTCGTGGGGCACCGGCGTCGCGACCCCGCAAAAGGGGCAGGCTCCCGCCGCTGGCACCTTAATCTTCCCGGACATTGTGAAGGTTCCGTCCGCCCTCCGCCTGCGCGGCTCCGGCGGACAAGTAATCACCTCGCAGGGCTGCGCGTCCTCAAGCAAGATTGGAACCACGGATCCTCCTCACGGCTTCTGCCCGGAGCGCCCCAGGATGCCGGCCGCGAGGGACCGTCATCCGATAGCTGAGTTCTTGGATGGTACGTGGCCTGTCCAAGAGCCAATCCCGTGCAGGATCGCGCCGTTTCCTGCGTGAGTCTGGGGATTGCCCCAACCCGAATGGCGGGCCCGTCGATGTCGGGGCCGCGGATGACACTGATAAGCTCTCTGGGATGTTCAAGCGGCAGCGAACCGGATCCGTGGTCTGTGCTTCGTGCGGATCACTCGTCGGGGTCAACGACGATGTCTGCTATTCATGCGGCCGGCGCAATCCTGGATTGTGGGGATTTGGCCGGGCGTTGCGGGACCTCGGGGCCGACTTCGGACTGGTCACCCTCGTGATCTACGGGTGCGGGGCGCTGTACCTGGCGACGCTGCTCTTCTCGGCATACATCGGCGAGGGTGTCGGCAACCGGTCGCCTTTTTCGATGCTCGGCCCCGGGGTCCAGACGCTGATTGCCTTCGGCGGCAGCGGCGCGGTCCCGGTCTTTTACTACGGCCGCTGGTGGTCGTTTCTGAGCGCAGGCTGGCTGCATGCCGGGATTCTTCACCTGGTTTTCAACATGATGGCGCTCCGGCAGCTCGGGCCGCCGGCCGCCGATGTCTATGGGCCCGCGAGGATGGTGATCATTTACACCATCGGAGGCGTGGTCGGTTTCCTGGTCAGCACTGTCGCCGGAGTCGTCATGCCCCAGCTGCCATTCATCGGCGCCGGCAGCCTGACCATCGGTGCGTCGGCGCCGATCTTCGGCCTGCTCGGGGGACTCATGTATTACAGCCGCCGCGGCGGCAGCAGCCTGATGCGTTCCGCTTTGATGGGCTACATCATGAGCGCCGTGGTGATGGGCATCCTGATGCCGGGCATCGACAACTGGGCCCACGCGGGCGGATTCGCCGGCGGCTATCTCGCGGGCATCCTCCTGGACCCGCTCAAGCCGGAGCGCGTGGATCACATGGTGATGGCTGCCGTGTGCCTGGCCGCCAGCGCCATCGCCGTCGCCGCCTCGCTCCTGGTCACGATGTGGCCTTACATCATGATCAAGTTCTTCGGTGCTCCGGCGGGGATCGTGCGGTGACTAACGACTCGAATAGAGATCAATGATGGTCCCAATCGCACGCCGACAGACCGCGCAGAATCCCACCCGATCGCGCGTGAACATGATGCAGTCCGCCTGCGGACGATAGAGTCCGCGGGCCTCGTACGAGGCGCCTTCGAACGCGCCGACTGCCTGTGAATAAGGACCCGACCCGAGGACACGCTCGTCGGCCTCGAGCTGACGGCGAAAATGCGCGTCCATTTCTTCTTCGGGTGCATTCCGTTGCCGGATGTCGCGGCGTCTTGCCTGGAATTCGCGCGCCTGCTCCTCGAACGGCTGCTTGGGCCATGGTGTCGGCAGTGGGGTACCCGGCGTGATCAGATCGCGCCATTTGAGCGAGGACGGATCGAGTAGCGCGGTCACGTTCGGCTCCCAGGGCTCCTTCTTCGGGGCCGCGCCGGTCTCGTAGGCCACGTCCGAGGTGTAGTACTCATCGGCGAGCGCGGCGAAGTGATGGCCGAACTCGTGCACGAATACGTATTCGGCGAAGCCGCTGTCCACTGACGCGGTCGCCTGATCGTTGAAGATCCCCCCGCCCCCGTAGGTCCGCTCGTTGACGAGGATTTCGATGAACTCGTACGGCGCGGACGCGGCGGCATCGCGCAGGGCCCGGTTGTCGAGCGTCAGGACGTAGCGCTCCGAATCGAAGATGTTGTATTCCGCGGAGAGCGGCGTGCGGCGGAAGACGCCGGCATTGGGCCTGTTCACGCCGCTCCGCGGCGACGGCAGATCGAGGCCGCGGACGTTGAAGTCGCCACGACGGCTCTTGAACGGCTCCTGCGCGAAGAGCGCCCCCACCAGCCGCTCGGCGTCGCGGTGGAATTTCGGAAGCTCCGCTTCGGTATAGCCCTCGCTGATCAGCAGCAAGTCGACCTTGCGATCCGCCGGTCCATTCTCGAGCAGGCTCCAGACCTTGCCGCGCGGCACCGGCGGCGCCGAATTGACGAAGCGCGATCCGGGATCGATCTCGATCGACCAGATCTCGGCGAACTCGTTGGACGCGGCCTGCCGTTTCTGAATCACGATCCGCACGGGACGCACCGGCCACGGCATCCGGACCGATTCGTGGAACGTACGATGAACCTTCCGGGCTTCGGCGGTCGTTTCCCACTCGCCGTACACCGATGCGAAGCCACGCGAGTAGAGCAGATCGCCGCTCGCCACGTCCCGCGCTTCCATCCGGTACGGTCCGAGATTGGTGCGATCGATCGGCTGCTGCCGGCTGCCGGGCCAGACACCGTCGTCGAGGGCCCGGTCCAGCGCGAACGTCTCTCCGGACTTCGGCCCGCCGGTGTGGAAATAGTCCACGCGCAGCGTCTGATCGAAGTTGAATGGTGTCACCTGGGCGGCATCCCCGGAGGTCGAGATCCAGAACAGGGCGAGGAGCAGGGTGAGCATGACCCGTTCAGTATAATTTTGCGGTGCGGAAACCTGTCGTGCTGATCACCGGCGCGGGCGGTGAGATCGGTCACGGCCTGATCGAACGCCTCTCCACCCAATCCCGCCGGGCGATCGTCACGCTGGATCTAACGCGGCTCGATCAATCGATTGCGCCGAAGGTCGATCGTGAGATTACCGGGTCCATCCTCGATCGCCCGCTGCTCGAACGGGTGCTCGCCGAATACCAGGTCGAGCTGGTCTTTCATCTCGCGGCGTTGCTGTCCACCCGGTCCGAGTTCACCCCGCTCTCTGCGCACCAGGTGAACGTCGAGGGGACGCTGAACCTGCTCGAGTTCGCGCAGCACGAGGCGGAATCACACGGGCGTCCAGTCATTTTCATGTATCCGTCGTCGATCGCCGTGTACGGGCTGCCCGACCTTGCTGAAAAGGAGCGGGCCGGCCGGGTCAAGGAAGACGAATTCACTCATCCGACCACGATGTATGGCTGCAACAAGCTGTACTGCGAGCAGCTCGGGCACTACTACTCGCGGTTCTACAAGCAGCTCGCGGCGGAGCCGGCAAGCGGCCGGGTCGATTTCCGCTGCGTCCGGTTCCCGGGGCTCATTTCCGCGGTCACGATGCCATCGGGCGGCACGTCCGACTTCGCGCCCGAGATGATCCACGCGGCAGCGAAGGGGGAGCCCTACGAAGCGTTCGTCCGGCCGGACGCGCGCATCCCGTTCATGGCCATGCCCGACGGCGTCGAGGCGCTGCTCCAGCTCGCAGCCGCGCCGCGCGACGCGCTGACCCGGACCGCCTACAACGTCGCCGCGTTCAATCCCTCCGCCGAAGAAGTCCGGCAGGTCGTAATGCGCGCTTTTCCCGACGCAGAGATTACGTGGGAGGTCGACGCCAAACGCCAGGGCATCATCGATACGTGGCCCGCCGCCGTCGACGACAGCGCCGCGCGGCGCGACTGGGGGTTCGCCCCGCGCTACGACCTGGAGCGCGCGTTCGACGAATACCTCATTCCTACGATCCGGGAGAGGTACGCAGGCTTGCACGGCAGCCGCTAGCCAGGATCTACATGAGATCAAGAGGCCAGGAGGTCAGGAGTGCATGCGTTGTGCTCAGGACTGCCTCGGAATCCACTCGGGTGGGGGAGTGATCACCGGCTCGGGCGTCGGGCCTGAATCGGGACGTCCGCTTCCAGTCAGCCGGCTCACCGCTCGAACCACCATGTCGTGATCGCAGACGCTCTGGCAGGAGAGGCGGACACCGCTGACGCCCTTCCGCGCCAGCACGTCGCGTTCGGCGACGGTCATCAGCTCGGGTTCGCCTTCGATGAATTCGACGCGGCACGTGGTGCACCGCGCATTGCCTCCGCACGCGTGAAGGATGTCGACCCCCGCATCCTGTTCAATCGCGAGCACGAGCCGCTTGCCTGTTTCTACCTCGACACTGGGAAATCCTTCAACCGTCAGCTGTGGCATAGGGCTCTGATCATACGACTAGAGGCCTTGACCGACCCGATGCTGAATTTTTAGTCAATCTTCGGTCAAGGCCCTCCGCGCGCCAGCGCGGCGTTATCAAACAATGCGACCTAGCGAGGCGGAGCGTGTATGGTCTGAGGCGCAGCCTCGCTAGAATTGTTCTTTTGGAGGTGGCATGTCGTCGACGACGATGAGGGAAGTCCTGGTACATGGGGGGATGGACGAGGCCTTCGATCGCTCCGTAGCGTTCGCACGGCAGCTCGCTGAATCGTTCGGCGCACGGCTGCACATCATCTACACGATCGAAGACCCGTTGAGCGCAGGATGGACCGCCGAGGTCGGCGCCGAGCGGCTCCCGGAAGTGCATCAGGCAATCGAGGACGAAGCTCGCGAGCGTCTCGCGCGCAGCATCCCGCTGGAGGATCAGGACCGCCTCGGCGTGCAGCTCGTGATCCGGATCGGACCGGACGAGCGGGAAGTCGTTGGTTATACCGAGGAGCACCCGATCGACCTCGCCATCGTGCGCGTGCCGCCAGGCGACCGACACACCGAACTCGCGAGTGCGCTGATCGAGCGTGGCCGCTGCGCGGTCCTCGTGCTGCGGTGATCCCGACCGAGCTGCTGCTCGCCGCGTATGCGAGCGGCTGGTTCCCGATGGCCGACGAGGAGGGCGTGATCTCCTGGTACTCACCCGACCCGCGCGGCATCATGCCGCTCGAAACGTTTCACGTTCCGTCCCGTCTGCAGCGCGTCGTCCGCAAGGGAGGTGTGCGGGTCGAGATCGACACCGCGTTCGAAGAGGTGATGCGGTCGTGCGCCGTCGCAGAGCGCGAACCGGACGACACCGGGACCTGGATCAGCGAGGAGATCATCGAGAGCTACTGCGCTCTCCACGCGCAGGGGTTCGCGCACTCCGTCGAGGTGCGACAGGAAGGCGCCTTGGTCGGGGGACTTTATGGCGTTGCGCTCGGTGGCGCCTTTTTCGGCGAGTCGATGTTCCACCGGGCCACGGACGCGTCGAAGGTGGCGCTGGTCGCGCTCGTCGACCGCCTGCGCTCGCGCGGCTTCATCCTGCTCGACACTCAATGGGTGACCGCCCACCTGCAGCAGTTCGGCGCCATAGAGATTCCGAGGCCAGAGTACCTGCGTCTGCTGGAGGAGAGTTTGAAGCTCGATGTCTCGTTCAGTCGCTGATCACGAGTCGCCAGTCAGTGCACCGTATAGGGCTCGCTCAGCACGAAGGGCGCAATCCGGGCGTCGAAGAGCTCTCCGCTTTCCGACACCATCTGGTAGGTGCCCTCCATCACGCCGAAACGGGTCGGCAGGGGACAACCTGACGTGTATTCGAACGACTCGCCCGGCTTGAGCGTAGGTTGTTGCCCTACGACACCCGGACCGCGGACTTCTTCGACGCGGCCCGTCCCGTCGGTGATCAGCCAGTGCCGGGTGACCAGCTGCACCGGCTCGGAGCCTTCGTTGGAGATTTTCACCGTGTAGAGGAAGAACCACTCGTCCTGGGCCGGGCGGGACCGCTCCGGCGCATATTCCGCCTGTACGAACACGCGCACGCCGCGGGTGATGGCCTCCGATGAGAACAGGTCGACCCGCGCGCCGCCTGTCTCGGGTTCCGAAGAGAACATGGAACCATGATGAACGATCGCGATCCGGATCGGCAAGTCCGCGGCCCCGATCCCGGGCTCTGCGGGGACTGTGAACACGTGCAGCGCGTCACCAGCGCGCGAGGCTCGACGTTCTATTTGTGCCGGCTGTCGTTCGTGGATTCACGGTTCGCGCGTTATCCGGCCCTGCCGGTCCTCGCCTGCAGCGGCTTCACGCCTGCTCCAGGCGGGGACGAAGGGCGAGACCAGCTGCGCTAGCATTGAAGACTGGATGCACACGATCCAGCCCGCTCGATTGAAGCCCGGCGTTACCGCGGACGCTCTGCCCGAGCCCCCCGACGGTACCGGCGGCGGACGTCCGCGCCCGGCGCGAAGGGTCACCGGCAAGGCGCTGATCTTCTGGGATCCCCTGAGCCTCCCCGGCACCCGTCTCGCAAGAAAGCTCGACGCCATCGATACCGATCAGATCACGCCGGCCGCCGACTGCGTCTCTGAAAGCCTCGACAGCCTCGATGAGCGATGGAAGGCGGGCTCGTTCCGCTATCTGATGCCGGATTTCAGGGCCCGCGTGCACCGCGGCGAAACGTTCGTCATCGCCGGCGATCGGTTCGCGATCGGATCATCGCGGGAGATGAGTCCGGCCGGGCTGAAAGGCGTGGCCGAAGAGGCGGGGCTCGAGCTCGTAATCGTCTGCGGCGCGAACATGGGCGACATCTTCCGCCGCAACGCATTCAACCTCGGATTGCACGTGGTGCAGAGTCCCGAAGCGGTCGCCGACGCGCGGGACGGCGACGAATTCAGCTTCGACCCGGAGACCCGTCAGCTGCGCAACGAAACTCGCCAGACGACGTATACGCCGGTGCCGCTGTCCGCCAAGGAGGAAGAGATCCGCAGGAGCGGCGGCATCTTGGGTGTGGGCAGGCGCGAGTTCAAGCGATCCGTCACGACACCGCCGGCGCTCGACTGGGCGCCCCCGGACATTGCGCGCCGGATGACCACGACGGAGCAGATCGTCTGGGCGCACCGCGTCGACAAGGACACGCCCGTATCGGAGTTCCGGCCCGGTCTCACGCTGCGCGTCTACGCCGATCTCCTGCCTGCGTCCGACGGGACCGCGCCCTTTGCGATTCACACCTTCAACCAGATCACCGGCGGGAACACCATCGATCCTCGACAGGCGGCGATTGCCAACGATCATTTCGTTTTCACGGGTGTCGAGGCCGACGAGAAGCAGACGAGCATCGGACGGGAGTTCGCGCGGATGCATCATCTCGAGCGGCCGTATTACGCAACGCCCGGGGACGGCATCTTTCATTTCTATTTTCCGGAACAGGGCCTGATCATGCCCGGCCAGTTCGTCCCGGGCGCCGATTCTCACAGCCGCGCCTACGGCGCCTACGGCGCAGTCGGGATCGGCGTAGGGTCCACGACCCTGGGCTTCGGATGGTCGACCGGGTACATCTTTTTCACGCTCGCCGAACAGCGCCGGGTAATTTTTCGCGGACGCCTGCAACCCTGGGTCGGCGGCAAGGACATCGTCCTCGAGCTGCTGCGCCGGTGGGGCGCGAAACAGTCGCAGGGCATGTCGGTCGAGCTGGTCGACGCCGATCGCCAGCTGCCGATGGTCTATCGCAACACCATCGCGAACATGATGGCGGAAGCCGAGGCCCTGAACGGCATCTTCGCCGCTGACGAAACGACGTCTGCGTGGTACCGCCAGAAAGGCGTGCCGTCGCTGCCGTATCCGCCGCTCTCACCGGGGGCGGATGCGGTGTACGCGATTGACGAAACGATCGATCTGACAGCAGTCCGGCCCATGATTGCGAAGCCGTTCAGCCCCGGAAACGCGTTTCCCGCTGATGAGGTCGCGCGGGAACGGATCACGTTCGACAAGGCCATGATCGGTTCCTGCACGAATGGCAGCTACGACGACCTGCTGCAGGCTGCGCTGGTGATGCGTGCCGCACGTGACCGGGGTGCACGAACGGTCGAGCGCGAGCTGGCGATCTTTCCGGGGTCCGGCGGCGTCGCCCGTCAGATTGAAGCCACCGAGCCCCGTCTGGCCGGCGAGTCGATCGCGGACGTGTTCCGCTCGGCCGGCGGAAAAATTCGAGAGTCGTGGTGCGGCCCCTGCTTCGGTCAGGGGCCCGATGCGCTATCCCCGGGGCAACGGGCCATTACGTCCTTCAACCGCAACTGGCAGAATCGGATGGGCGTTGGCGGCGAAGGCTATCTCGCAAGCCCCGCCATCGTCGCCGCGTCAGCGCTGATCGGGTACATGGCGCCGCCGACCGAGCTCGGACTGGTGTGGGATCCAGAGCGCTACGGTGTCTGAGCGGCCTGAACCCTGAACCCTGAACCCCGAACCGAACCTGGAACCCCGAACCGAACCGGGAACCCTGGCACCCGGAACCTTTGAACCTTGGAGCAAGCATGGACTGGCTGACGGACCCCCAGATCTGGATTGCACTGGCGACGCTGACCTTCCTCGAGATCGTGCTTGGCGTCGACAACGTCATCTTCATCTCGATCCTGTCGGGGAAGCTGCCGCCCGATCAGCAACCGAAGGCGCGGCGGCTGGGACTGCTGGGAGCGATGATCACCCGCGTCCTGCTGCTGTTTTCGCTCGCCTGGATCATCAGGCTGACCCAGCCTCTGTTCACGATCGGCCAGGAGATCTCGGGCCGCGACCTGATCCTGATTGGCGGCGGTCTCTTCCTGCTGGGCAAGAGCACTTACGAGATCCACGACAAGCTCGAGGGCGAGGAGGGCCACGGCTCGGCGAAGGTCCCGGCGTCCTTTACCAGCGTGATTGTTCAGATCATGCTGCTCGATATCGTGTTCTCGCTCGACTCGGTGATCACCGCCGTAGGAATGGTCGACGAGCTCTGGGTGATGATCGCGGCGGTGATGATCGCCGTCGGCATCATGATGGCGTCGGCCGAGACGATCAGCGCTTTCGTCCACAAGCACCCGACGGTGAAGATGCTTGCGCTCAGCTTCCTTCTCCTGATCGGCATGTCGCTGATCCTCGAGGGATTCGATCACCACATCCCGAAGGGATACATCTACTTCGCGATGGGTTTCTCGGTGTTCGTCGAAATGATCAATCTGCGGCTGCGCAAGGCCAGCCGGCCGGTCCATCTCCACGAACGCTATACCGAGAATCCGCCACCCGCGGAGCCCGGAACGGCGAAGCCTTGAAAGCCGGCTGATGACCTACCTGATGCTCGTCGTGACCATCGTGGCGCAGGCGGCGGCCGGTGTGCTCCCGCCGCCGGAGTACGTCCCCCAGCGCGTGTACGACACACGCCGCAGCGCGTTCACCGACTTCGAAAGCATGCTGGCCGATCTGGCGCGCGCCGACGTGGTGTTCGTCGGTGAGCAGCACAACGATCCACGGACGCACCGCCTGGAAGAGGCGCTGCTGGCCGGACTGCTGCGCAGGAAGGTCGCGCCGACGGTCTCGCTCGAGATGTTCGAGCGCGACGTGCAGGGCGCGGTGGACAGGTATCTGGCCGGATCGATGGGCGAACCGCAGTTCCTGCAGGAGAGCCGGCCGTGGCCGCGGTACGCCACTGACTATCGCCCGCTGATCGAGATGGCGAAAAGCGAGGGCTGGGCAGTCATCGCGGCGAACCTGCCGCGCCGGATCGCCTCAGCGCTCGCCAGGTCGGGTCAACCGGCGATCGAACAACTCCCGGCGGCGGATCGGGCGATGATGGCCGCGCAGCTCGAATGCCCGCACGATGCCTACTTCGCGCGGTTCGCCGAAGCGATGACCGACCACTCGCCCGCCGATGGCAAGAGCGCCGGGACCGCACCGGCGCCGCCACCCGCGGAGCAGCGCGCGAGCACCGATCGCTATTACTGGTCGCAGTGCGCCAAGGACGAGACGATGGCGGAATCGGTGGCCCGGGCGGTCACGGCCCGGACCGGCAAGGCAGGACCCGTCGTGCATTTCACCGGCTCCTTCCACACCGATTTCGGTGCCGGCACCGCCGAACGCACCCGACGCCGCCTCCCGGGCCTGCGGGTCACGATCGTTTCGATGCTGCCGGTCGCGGACTTGGACACTGCCGCCCCGGGCGGGGAGGATCTGAAGAGGGGGGATTATCTGGTCTATACGCTCAAGTGAGTCGCGGTTCGCGGTTCGCAGGTTCGCGGGTTCGTGAAGCCGATTGTACTCAGACGCAACAGGCTAAAGTCGAGCGGCTAGTTGCCTCTGAGACCCACCGGCTCCGAACTCGCGAATCCGCGAACCGCGAACCGCGAACCGCGAACCGCGAACCGCGACTCATTTCAGTCTGTGCGGCATATCCGCCACCACATAAGCCATCACGCCAATCGCCGCCGCGGCGGTCGACATGTCGCGCGGATCGATCTTGTCGACGGTGTCGGCCTGTGTGTGGTGAATGCGAAAGTAGTTGCCGTCCACGTTGAGCGACAACGCCGGGATACTGGCGGCCTGCACGCTCGGACCGATGTCCGCTTCCTCGCCGCTGGCGGTGATCGTATCGGTGCCGAGGTCGTGCAGGAGTGACGCGATCTCCTGGATGGTCTTGCGGGCGGCATCGGAGCCCGAGAATCCAAAACCTGTCGGCTTGAACACGCCGCTGTCCGACTCGAACATCAGGACGTGGTTGGCCAGCTGGTGGCGATACCGCTCACGGTAGTCGAGACCCCCGCGCAGTCCGTTTTCCTCATTGGTGAACAGAACGACGCGGACCGTGCGCCGGGGTCTGAGTCCCAGCTTCTTCATGAGGCGCAACGCCTCCCAGCTCACGACACATCCGGCGCCGTCGTCCGTGGCGCCGGTCCCCACGTCCCAGGAATCGAAGTGGCCGCTCACGACGACGACCTCGTCCGGGAGCTCGCGTCCGCGAATTTCTCCGATCACGTTGAATGAGTCGGCGTCGGGGAGGAACTTCGCCTCCATCCGCAGCCGGAGCCGAATCCGTGTCCCGCGGTTGTGCATTCGCTGCAGGCGGTCAGCATCCTCGGCGGAGACCGCCGCGGCCGGAATCTGGAGCTGGCCGTCGGCGTAGCGAAGCGCGCCTGTATGCGGCGTTCGCAGGCCCGGCGGGCCGACGGAGCGGACCAGCGCAGCGACGGCACCCATGGCCGCGGCGCGCGAGGGGCCGTCACTGCGGTACACAACCGTCTCGCCGTAGGTCGTGAACGGGACGTTGAAGAGCACGATTCGACCCTTGGGGCGGTCCCCGGCGGCATCGAGCTCCTGAAAATTGCGCACGATCAGAAGGTCGGCCTGCAGGCCGTCGGGCGGCGTTCCGATGCTGTTGCCGAGACCGAGCATCGCCACCGGATGGCGGCCGGGAGCGGTGATTTCGAGGCTTTCGGCGCCGCGGACCCAGTGGGGGACCTTCACCGGATCCAGGCGGACGTGCTCCAGGCCGTCCTGCCGCATCTGTTCGGCCGCCCATTTGATGGCCGCGTCGAGGTTCTCCGAACCGCTGAGCCGGTTTCCGAACGTGTCTCCGAGTTCGGCGAGCCGATCCCACGCAAACGTCGAGGAGCGCGATTCGTCGATGATCCGGCGGGCCGGCTCGCGATAGGCTTCGAGCCAGCGGGTCTGGGCCCCCGGAGCGCCGGCGAGGGCCAGGACGAAGACGAACGACAGGCTGATCGCGATCCGGCGCGTCTGCATACATAATTCTGTCATGCAGGGGCCGCTCGAACTGGTCGTCACCGGCACCGAACAGCGGTATGCCGTGGCCGAGGGCGAATGTCTGACAATCGGTCGGCTGAACGAATGTGAGATCGTGCTGACCGATCAAGCGGTGTCGCGCCGTCACTTCACCGTCGAGGCGCGAGGCCAGACGCTGTTCGTCACCGACCTCGATTCCGCGAACGGCACGTTCGTCAACGAGCGGTTGATCCATACCTGCTCGGCTGCACCGGGCGATACGATCCGCGCCGGCTCGGTTGCCTTCGATGTGGTCGGACACGGCGAGACGCGCGTGGTCAGCCGCTCGGGCAGTAGCGATGTGGCTTCGATGATCGGGAGCAGCGCGGACATCACGCTGGAGCCGGTCATCAGCAAGCGGTTCGAGCCGACGCGGTTCGACTGGCTCTCGGACGCGTCGAGCCATTCCGATACCGGCGCCCCCGAGCTCAACCTGCTCGAACGCGCGCAGCGTCACCTGTCTTTCCTGCACCGGGTTTCGGAAGTGCTCGCAACCGCGCGCGATCTCCCCGGCCTCGCCGACGCCACGCTCGGCACGATTCTCGAAGTCACCGGCGGGGATCGCGCCGCGTTCGTTCTGCGGCGTCGCGACGGCGACGGGAGCCCGGAAGTTGCAGCCGCGCGCGAACGTGTTCCCGGACCCTCGCCATTCGTCGTGAGCCGGACGCTGGTCACCTCGGTCATCGAAAAGGGCGTGTCGACATTCGCGTTCGACGCCATCAACGACGAACGGTTCAGCGGCGGGCGGAGCGTGCTGGGTCAGCAGGTGCGATCAGTGATGTGCGTCCCGCTGCGCACGTCGGACGCGATTTTCGGTGCACTGTATGTTGACAGCCTGAGCGCGGCGGGACGATTCAGCGAGGCCGATCTCGAGCTGATGGCGGCGCTCGGCAACCAGGCGGGCGTCGCTCTCCACCGCGTCAGGCTGATGGGTGAAATCGAACGGTTGCTGCTCGATACCATCCGGGCAATCGCGGCCACGATCGACGCGAAGGACGGCTACACGCACCGCCATTCCGAGCGGGTGGCGACGCTGGCGCGGCGAATTGCCCTCGAGATCGGGCTCACGGCTGACGAACAGCAGACCGCGGAGCTTTCGGCCTTGCTGCACGACGTCGGCAAGATCGCGGTGCCCGACTCCATCCTCAACAAGCCTGGCCGGCTGACCGAGGCGGAGTACGAGGAGATGAAGAAGCACGCGCTTCATGGCGCGCGCATCATCTCCAATATCCAGAGTCCCGCGGTGACCGCGGTGCTGCCGGGCGTGCAGTATCACCACGAGCGGTGGGACGGCAGCGGCTATCCCGAAGGGCTGCGCGGCGAGCAGATTCCGCTGCTCGGCCGGCTGCTCGGCGTCGCGGATTTCTTCGATGCGATGACCTCGACCCGTCCGTATCGCGCCGCATCGTCGACCGAAGAGGCGCTCGCGATGCTCCGTGAAAAGGCCGGCACGCATTTCGATGCGCGGATTGTGGACGCCGTGCTGCGCCTCTACGAGCGCGATGATCTTCGCGAAACCGGGTGGGAGGACCTGTTGCCGGTCCGGAGTCAGGCTGTGCTCTCGCCGCCGGTACCTGGTTCATGAGACCGGGATCCGGTCGTCCGATCTATCGGACCCAGGTCTACCGGATCCCGACCGTAGCTCTCCTGGCGGCCCTCCTGCCCGCCATCCCGCAACCAGGCCGCGGCCAGCCATCTGTTCGATTCCATCACCTGCACTTCCAGAGCGACGATCCCGGCGGTTCGATGTCGGAGGCGGTCCGTGCGGTCGGTGGCGCCCGGGCCATCGCGCCGGGGCTCGGGACCGGCGTGCGCCTCGATGACGTCTACGTGCTGTTCGACCGTTCCGGCGAGCCCGACGCGCGGCCCTTGGTGCCGCCGCGCATTGCAGTCCCGTCGGCGGTGCGCTGGCTCGAGGCACACGGCATCAACGTACGCCCCGGGGTTGAAGAGCGACTGCTTGCGGCCTCGCTTTCCGACGATCTCGATCATGTAGCGTTCGCAGCGGAGAACGTGAAGGCGATCGAACAGGTCCTGCGGGTGGCGGGGATCGAGCCGACACGCCGAACTGGCGAGTCGGTGTTCTACCGCGCCGGTCAACTCCTGATCGAGCTGACAACCGATACCGAGCGTCCCGACCGGTTCTGGTGCCCGATGCACCCGCATGTGCGATCGCCGGGGCCACAAGCGTGCCCGATCTGCTCGATGGCCCTGGTGCCGATGACCCCGCCGCGGGCAGGGCAGTATCGCGTGGCGGTCACTCAGGTGCCGGCGCGGCACGGCGGGATACAGGCACTGAAGTTGCGCATCCGCGATCCCGACTCGCGCGACGACGTGCAGATGTTCGCGGAGACACACGAGCGCCTCCTGCACCTGTTCATCATCGGCCGCGATCTTCGCTATTTCGCGCACGAGCATCCGCAGCGCACGGTGGATGGATTCGAGTTGTCGGTAAACCTGTCACCGGGCGCTTACATGCTGATCGCGGACTTCCTGCCGGGTGGCGGATATCCCCAGATGGTGCATCGCGCGTTCGTCACGCCGGGTCATCGGGCATCACCGTTCGACAGCGTCGCGCTTCATGAGGATGTCGGCGAAAAGGTTGCCGATGGCATGCGGGTGCAGATGAAGATCGAGCCCGCGCGCGGGCGACCCGCTGCCATCGTGCGCTTCCGACTGACCGACGAGGCCGGGGCACCGGTCACGGATCTCGAGCCGTACCTCGGGTCGGTGGGGCATCTCCTCGTGGTCTCGCCGGACCTCACACATTCGATTCATGGCCACCCGGACGCGCTGGGGTCCGGACCGGAACTCGCGTTCGATATCGAGTTCCCGGAGGCGGGAATCTATAAGTTGTGGGTCCAGATACAGCGGCGCGGCAAGGTGAGCGCCGTGCCATTCGTCGTACGGATTGGATCGTGATCGGAGAGGCAGGGCCTTCAGGCCCTGCCGATCGAACCGCCGATCTTCAATTCCACCCGGCACTCTGACGCGCCCTCGACCCGCAGGCGACTGCCGCGCGGAACGACGATTGGGGATTCCAGCCAATAGGTTTCCGCGAACTCGGCTTCGTAGTTCCGGATCCAGGCAACGATCTCCTGACGGCCATCGGGCAGGATGACGCTGAACCCCGCGGATGCGCCTTCGGCGAGCGTCGGCGTGATGGCCAGCAGCCGTCCCGCCGGCAACGGCCGCTCTCCACACGGCAGAGTGATCGTTCGGGCCTTGGAGGAACGCGGCTCGACCGGTGTGGCGGGCACCGCCGGCGGCGGTGCTTTCGAGGGATCTCCGCGCACCGCGCCGCCGTCGACCCACGCGACGATGAGCGCGATGTCGAAGGGGGACAGCGTGGGATCGTTGGCGAACTCACCGTAGCCGCGCGCGGCGTGCCACTTGGGCATCCGGCGCGCGACTACCTCCTCGCGCATCGCTTTCGCCCACGGGCGCGCGTCTTCATAGGTCACCAGCGACATCGGGCCCTTGCCCTCGCGGGAGTGGCACCGGGTGCAGCGCGACTGCACGAGCCGGGCGATGTCGCCGACCCAGGTGACCGTTGTCCGCGGCGGGTCGTGAGCAGCACCCGGCGGCGCGAGCAGCACGACGAATGACATCGCCAGCCACCACGCTGCCCGACCGCCCGCGCGATCGATCACTGATTCTTCGCCGGACCCGCCGTTTGCGTCGGTGCCTGGACCGGGCTGAACAGGATCCCGGTGTACTGCATTTCCTCCCAGGTCTGATCGCCCCATTTCACGTCCACCTTGGGATCGGGGTTCGACTTGTTCGCAGCCGAGTTGTCGTACCAGGCGGTGGAGACAATCTTCGCGCCCTTGGGCACGCTGAGCGGCTCCTTGAACATGTAATAGGTCTGCCAGTTGAAGTCGTAGCGCGGCACCGAGAGGATCGATTTGCTCTCACCCGTTGGCAGTACCAGCTTGTATTCCCACTTCTTGCCCCGCAGATGCGTGTGTGGCAGCAGCGCCCAGACGGTCGTGTCCTGGAGGAACTCGACGTCGGTCGTCACCGCGACATCCTTCTCCCCGGCCGGCAGCACGAAGACGCCGTTGATGAACTGGCCGGCGCGGACCTCGCGAGGCGAGGGTTCGTTCGAAAAGATCAGACCCACCTTGGTGCGATCGGTGGTCGCCTCGCCGTTCGTGGTGTAGTGCATCTGCAGCTCGAAGATGCCGCCCGGCTCGAGGCGAAATGCCGTGCCCTGTGGCGCGACCTGCACGTTGGTGCCCGGCGCGTAGGAGGCGACCAGTCGCTGCGGCATCTCCTTCAGGTCCGTGCGACGGCGCTGTGTTGGTGGCGCGTCGCGCTCGGGCGTCTTCGAGTTGTCGGCGTTTGGACGCAGCACGGGTGCGCGCGGCATGTCAGGCTTCGCGCGGTAGTAAAGGAGGACGTGGTGGACGACCTCGCGATTGCCCGGGCGGATCTCGATCGACTTCACCCACTTCGGTTCCGTGAAACTGGTCGGAACGTAGAAGTACTGATATTCGATCGTGCCGTCGGCGGGCAGCTTGTAGTCTTCCTGCATCTCGAAGACGGCGTCCGGCTTGCCGGCGGCCCAGCCTTCGGAGAAGGCAGGCGTCGGGGGCATCAGCGCGGGGTCCCCCTTCGGCGCGCCACCGTTGGCCCACGCCACGAGCGTGGCGCGATCGGCGTCACTGAGCAGCCGTTCGTTGTGGAAGGTCCCCGCCGGCGCGTCGGTGTGCCAGGGCGGCATGTTGTGCTCGCTCACTTCGTCCCGGATCGCCTTGGCCCACGGCCGGGCGTCCTCATAGGTCAGGAGCGACATCGGGGCGATTTCGCCCGGTCGATGGCAGCCCGCACAGTTCTTGAAAATGATCGGGGCGACGTCTTTGGTGAACGTCGGGGCGTTCTTGTCGGCCGGGCGCCGGGACGAATACTGCCCCTCGGTCGCGACGCTACTCGCGGCCGCAATCCAGCCGAGCGTTACACAAATGACAGCGTATTTCATGCGCATACGACACCTATGAGGCGAGTAGACGACGCACGAGCCGGTTCCGTTCGTGGAGAGGTCCATTGTAGGGCAAGTGCTGTTAACGATCCGCGGGTCGGATCGTCTTTGGCCCCATGACTGACCTCTGGCACGACCTACGGCAGGCCGTCCGTCTCTGCCGCCGGGCGCCGGTGATGGCAGCCGTGATCGTCGGCTCGCTCACACTCGGGATTGGCGCCAACACCGCAGTGTTCAGCTTCGTCAACGCCATCCAGTTCCGCCCGCTTCCGGTCGCTGACGAGAAAACGCTGGTGGATGTCAGCGAGTGGAGCGCGACCGAATTGTGCGCAGGGTGCGGCGTCGGCACGTCCTATCCGGGCTTCATGGACTGGCGGGAGCGGGCCCGATCGTTCTCGGCGATGGGCGCCTACAGAGAGGAGTCGTACGCCGTTTCGGGCACTGGCGAGCCCGCGCGTGCAGGCGGGGCGGTCGTGTCAGCGGAGTTGTTTCCGATGCTGGGCGTGTACCCGGTCCTGGGACGCGGGATTGATCCGGACGACGAGAAGCCGACGGCGGCATCGGTCGTGCTCATCAGCGATTTATTGTGGCGCAACGGATTTGGCTCCCGCAGCGATGTCGTCGGTGAGACGCTCAAGATCGACGGGAAGGCGCACATCATCATCGGCGTCATGCCACGGGGCTTCAGATGGCCGGAGTTCGCGCAGCTCTGGCTGCCGCTCGGCCCTTCTGCCGCCACCTGGCCACGCACCGACCGGTCGCTCACGGTTGTCGCACGCCTTGCGCCTGGCTCCAATAGTCAGCGCGCCGGCGCAGAGATGCGGGCGCTCGCGACAGCGCAGGCTGCCGCGAACCCCGCGACCAATGCGCGCTGGACGGCGCAGGTCACGTCGCTCCGCGCGGACATGACCGGTGAGACGGCCGTTGCTTCACTGGTTTTTCTTGCCGCGGTCGGATTTGTGCTGCTGATCGCCTGCGCGAATGTCGCGAACCTGCTCCTCGTCCGCGCGGTGGAGCGCCGCCGCGAAATTGCCGTGCGGCTTGCGCTCGGAGCGAGCAGGCGACGCATCCTGCGACTGGTGCTCACCGAGAGCCTCATGTTCGCCGGCGCCGGCGGCGTGCTCGGCATGGCGCTCGCCGTGGCCGGCTCGCGCTGGCTCGTCGCCGCGTTTCAGGCCGACGTGCCGTACTGGATCCAGTTCGGCATCGACTGGCACGTTCCGCTCTTCTGCGTCGTGATCACGACGACTGCTGCGCTCATCTGCGGTCTCGGACCGGCCTTCCAGGCGTCCAGGCGCGACGTGCAGGCCACGCTCCAGGAAGGCTCGAACGCGTCGGCGGGCCGGAGCGGCGGCCTTCGCAGCGCTCTCGTTGTCTTGCAGGTGACGCTTGCGCTCGTGCTGCTCGCCGGGGCCGGGCTGATGATCAAGACCGTCGCGCGTATCTACGTCTTCGACGCGGGTTACGACACGTCGCGGGTCGTCGTGGCCGATCTCAGCCTCACGTCGGCGCACTACGACACGCCGGCTGCGAGACGCAGCTTTACGGAGGCCGTTCTCGAGTCGTTGTCCCGGATCCCGTCGGCCCGGGCGGCGTTCGCGCGGACGGTCTTCTTTGCCGGCTTCGGCGGAGAAGCGCGCCGCGTGGTCGTCGAGGGCGCAGGGGAGGTAGCGCCCGGTCTGTCGCCAGGCTTCTATCAGGCGGTCACGCCGGGGTACTTCTCCACTCTCGGCGTCCCTCTGATGCAGGGCAGGGGCTTCACCGCCCTCGATACCGCCGTCGTCATCGTCAATCGAGAGATGTCCGATCGATTCTGGCCAGGGCGCAGCCCGCTCGGGTCGAGGATCCGTTTCGGCCGTGAAGCCGCTCCGCTCGAGGTGATTGGTGTCGTTGCGAACGAAGGCGGCAGTCCGTACGGGCAGGCCCGTCACATGGCCACTGCGTATGTTCCGTTGTCGTTCGACGAGCGCGGGGCGGTGGCGTTGTATGTGAGCGGTAGTTCGTCATCCCCACTCGAAAGCCTGGGCCCCGAGATCCGCGCCGCGGTCCGGCGCGCCGATCCCGAACTGCCAGTCGAGGACATGATGACGATGGAGGAGACGCTGCGGCGGTGGACACAGCCGGCGCGCTTCGTCGCATTGTTGATGGGCAGTCTGTCGGCCGTCGCGATTCTTCTCGCCTCGATTGGCGTCTATGGTGTGATGGCCTGCACGGTCGCGCAGCGGTGGCGCGAGATCGGCATCCGCGTCGCGCTCGGCGCGACAACCGCCCACGTGCGCCGGTTGCTGGTCGGGTCTGCCCTGCGCGTGGTGTGCACGGGGCTCGCGCTCGGCCTGCTTGGCGCCTGGGCCGGCACGCGGGCGCTCGAAGGGATCCTGGCGGGCACGAGTCCAACGGATCCGCTCGTTTTCACGGTTGCGACTGTGCTGCTCGCGCTGGCGGGATTGGGCGCCGCATGGATTCCTGCGCGGCGCGCGCGACACGTTGATCCGACTGTGGCGCTCAGGGTCGAATAGAGACTTCGCGGCGCGCAGACCTACAACGCGACGCGATGCCGCCCGCTGTGCAGGTAGTTCATCGTCTGCACCGTCAGCAGAATGATGAAATCCAGCTTGGCTTGTTCTTCGGGCTCCTTCAATCTCAGGTTCAGCTCGTTGGCGCGCTTCAGCATGTCCTCGATCACCTGATCGATCGTGTACTGATACTCACCGGTCCATTCCGCGACCAGCCGGCGGGCATCACGCCTGACGCGTGCGATGAAGCGGGCGGCTTTGATGTGCCTGGCGTGTTCCGGGCTGTCTGAAAACAGCTTCCGCAGATCGCGATCGTAGAAGTGCGGGTGGAGCAGCCCGTAGTGGCGGCGCTTGCGCTCGTAGTGGGCGCGGAGCGTTTTCTTCAGGGTCTGAATCGGTTCGAGCTTGCGGCGGCTGTTCACGAGCATCGGCTTGTCGACGATCTCGTTCATCAGCGTCTCCATGTATTGCAGCTTCTTGAGCGCCGGCCAGTCCGCGTAGCGGGTGTTCCAGTCGGAGTCCGGAGTGAGCCACACCGCGAACGTCTCGGCGAAGTCTTCGTCCGGATGACTCTGCGCGTACCAGCTATCGAGGTGCAGCACGTAGCTTTTGCTGTACGGTTTCGGCGTGTAGTAGTCGGGGTACTGCATATACGACGGGCCGAACACGCGCTGGCGCCGGAGGCGGTTGCGGAGCCTATACGCGTTGTCGATGGCGTGTCCGGCCTCGTGCCGAAGGATCTTCATGCACCATTCCGGGGTCCCGCCTTCTACCTCGAGCATCTGTGCCCGCTCCAGTTTCTCGAGCCGGGGATGCGCCAGGTAGAAGGGAATCGCCACGCCGGGGACCCCATCGGGGGAGAACCACTCGGCCGATAACCAGAAATGAGGATCGAACTTCGTCAACGCCCGGGCAGCGAGCTCGGCCCGAAGCCCGCTGATGCGTTCCTCGAGCGCGCTGCCTTCGATGGTGACCTTGAGGTCGCAGATCCGCAGGTCGAGCAGCTTGTCGTCGGGCCAGGAAGCCCAATCCGGTTCCATCAGGCCCACGAGTGTAACGACTCGGCGGGAGGCCCGCGGGAGGGCCCGGGGTGTGCCGGCGGCAGCTGTGGTGTAATATATCCTTCTGGCTGAACAGGTTACAGAATTTCTCGCAGGTGCGCACAGAGGAGACTCTATGAACCTGGTGTGTCGCGTCGCGCTCGCCGCGGCGATTCTCGCAGCTGGAATGCCCGCCGCCGCGTCGCCGCGGCAGCAGCCGGCTGGACAGCAGGCGCCCCCCCAGACTCCCGATCAACAGCAGAAGCCCGAAGAACAACCGAAGTACGAGGAGACCGTCGTGGTGAGCGGCTCCCGCACCGAGGAGAAGCTAATCAATACGCCTGTCACGATGACGGTGATCACGGCGGACGTCATCGAGAACGCGCCGACCCGGAACTTCGCGGAACTGCTGCGCTCGGTACCGGGATTGAACCTGACCCAGGTGTCTGCCCGGGACATCAATGCCACAACGCGCGGCGCCACGAGCACGCTCTCGACCGGGCAGCTCGCGCTGCTCGACGGGCGCAGCCTCTACCAGGATTTCTTCGGGTTCGTGATGTGGGACTTCCTGCCGGTGAACCTCAACGAGATCAAACAAGTCGAGGTCATCCGCGGGCCGGCGTCCGCCGTCTGGGGCGCCAACGCCTTCAACGGCGTCATCAACGTGCTGACCAAGTCGCCACGAGAAATCCAGGGGACCAGCGTCACCTTCGGCATCGGCAACTTCGATCGCTCGGTGAATGACAACGACGCCGACGGCGGCATGCTCGTGTACTTCAGCGGCACCCACGCGCAGGCGATCAACGATCGATGGGCGTTCAAGGTGTCGGGCGGCGGTTATTCGCAGGATCCCCTGCCGCGGCCGACCGGCGTGATTCCCGGTTCGCCAGGAACGACCTATCCCCCGTATCAGAACACCGGGACCACCCAGCCGAAATTCGACGGCCGGATCGATTACGACTACGAGGACGGGCGCAAGCTGTCGTTCTCGGGGGGCCTCGCCGGCACCGAGGGGATCATGCACACCGGCATCGGCCCGTTCGACATCAACTCCGGCTCGAAGATGGGGTACGGAAAAGTCAGCTACTCGCAGGGAGGGCTGCACGCCAACTTCTTCACGAATGTTCTCGACGGCAACGCCTCGAATCTGCTGACCCGCGATGCGAACTTCCAACCGATCGGCTTCGATTTCCAGACCCAGACCTACGATTTCGAGCTGACCAGTGTGTCGAGCGTGGCAACGCGTCACGTGCTCAGCTACGGAGGGAACTTCCGCTACAACGCCTTCGATCTCTCATTGGCACCACAGGCCGACAACCGCACGGAGTTCGGGGTCTACGGCCAGGACGAGATCTTCCTGTCCAACCACTTCCGTTGGGTGGTCGGCGCCCGCATCGATCGATTCGATTACCTCGACGACTTCGTCTTCTCGCCGCGGACGACGTTCATGGTGAAGCCGAGCGAGAACCAGCAGTTCCGCGTGTCCTACAACCGCGCCTATCGCTCCCCGTCGGTCATCAACAACTTCCTCGATGTGACGATCGTTGAGCCGGTCAATCTTGGCGCGTTCAGCCCGGCGCTCGCGGGCCGGATCTATCCGCTGCCGGTCAAGTCGTCGGGGAACCCCGACCTGCAGGAAGAGAAGATGGACGCCTTCGAAGTCGGCTACACGGGGATAGTCGGGAACCGCGCGACGCTCTCGGCGGCGTTCTACGTCAACAAGACGAAAAACGACATCTCCTTCACGGAGCTGACCAGCGAGCGTTACACGGCCACCAATCCGCCGCCCGGCTGGCCGCTGCCGCCCGCGGTGATCGCGGCAGTTCCCGGTGGGAGCTTCCCGGCGCACTTCACGTATCTGAACTTCGGCGGCGTCACACAGAAGGGCATCGAGCTCGGCATCGACGGCGCACTCAACCAGTTCGTGCACGCCTTCGCGAATTACTCGTGGCAGGGGGAACCCGAACCCGACGGCTTCGACATCAGCGAGCTGAACCTCCCGCCGGAGAATCGATTCAACATCGGGGCGAGCGTCAATTACCAGCGGATTCTCGGCAACCTGTCGGTGAACTACTCGGGCGATGCGTTCTGGCAGGATGTGCTCGACTCGCGCTATCACGGCACGACCGACGCCTACACGCTCGTCAACGGCGGCTTCGGCCTCAAATGGCTCGGCGATCAGCTGACGACGACGGTGAAGTTCATCAACCTGCTGAACGAGGACATCCAGCAGCATGTTTTCGGCGACATCCTCAAACGGCAGGTCATTGGCGAGGTGCGGGTCGTTTTCTAGCAGGCGCCAACCAATAAGCGATTTTTACAAGAGCGTAAGAGTTCAGGAGGAAAGTATTTATGTCTTGAAACGGCTGTCCTGGACCCCGCTGGGCTGTCACTGAATCCTCTCCCTGCCCGCTCCGCGTCATACTGATCCAGTCATGGCCATGGGTTTGAGGGGCGGAATGGGCCTGCCACGGTCCGAGAAGGCTCGCGGCAGGCGGACTGACGAGCGGGGCCCCACCGCGGATACCGACAAAAAGCCGAAGAAAAAGCTCGACGCGACCGCCGTGTGGCGGGAAGCGCGGGCGCTGATCGTTGCCCGGTGGGGGCGGATTGCGATCGGGCTCGGGCTCATGCTGATCAACCGGCTCGCCGGCCTCGTCCTGCCCGCATCCTCCAAGTACCTCATCGACGACGTGGCGCATCAGGGGCGCGCGGATCTGCTGATGCCGCTCGCGCTGGTCGCTGGAGCGGCCACGTTCGTCCAGGCGATCACGTCGTTCGCCTTGTCGCAGGTCCTCGGCGTAGCCGCGCAACGGGCGATCACCGATATGCGGCGACAGGTCGAGGAGCACGTGGCCCGGCTGCCGGTGCGGTACTTCGACTCGACACAGGCGGGACAGCTGCTGTCGCGCATCATGAACGACGCCGACGGGATCCGGAACCTCGGCGGCACCGGGCTGGTCCAGCTGACGGGGAGCATCGTCACCGCCGTGGCCGCGCTTGCATACCTCTTCTATCTGAACTGGCGCCTCACCATTGCCACGATTGCGGCGCTCGCGGTGTTCGGCGGCGGCATGGCGCTCGCGTTCAAGCGGCTGCGTCCGCTCTTCCGTGAGCGCGGCAAGATCAACGCGGAGATCTCGGGCCGGCTGAACGAGACGCTGGGCGGCATCCGGATCGTGAAGACCTACACCGCGGAGAAGCGCGAAGAGCTCGTCTTTACCAAAGGGGTGCACCGGCTGTTCCGCAACATCGCGCAGTCGATCACCGGCGTGTCCGCGATCACCGCCTTCTCCACGGCCGTGGTCGGCGTGATCGGCATGATGATGATCATTGTCGGTGGCCGGGCCATCCTCTCGGGGCAGATGACGGTGGGCGAGTTCATGACCTACATCCTGTTCACCGGGCTGATGGCTGCACCGGTCGTGCAGATCGCGTCGATCGGGACCCAGATCAGCGAGGCCTTCGCCGGCCTCGATCGGATCCGCGAGCTGATGCAGACCCGGACCGAAGACGCCGACGACCAGACGCTCGAGGCGCTCGGCGTGCTCCGCGGCGAAGTCGAGTTCGAGAACGTCAGCTTCGAGTACAACCCCGGCGTGCCGGTGCTGAAGAATGTGAGCTTCCGCGCGCGGGCGGGCACGACGACCGCGCTCGTCGGATCGAGCGGCTCCGGGAAGAGCACGCTCATCAGCCTGGTGATGGCATTCAACCGGCCGCTGTCGGGCCGCGTGCTGATCGACGGGCGCGATTTGAACTCGATCCGCTTGCGCGACTACCGGTCGCAGCTCGGCGTCGTGCTCCAGGACAACTTCCTGTTCGACGGCACCATCGGCGAGAACCTTCGGTACGGCCGGCCCGGAGCGACCCTGGACCAGATCCGCGAGGTCAGCCGCGTCGCCCATGCCGATGAATTCATCGAGGAGTTCGAGAAGAAGTACGACACCGTGGTCGGCGAGCGCGGGGTGAAACTGTCAGGCGGCCAGCGCCAACGGGTGGCGATCGCGCGCGCGATCCTGGCCGATCCGAAGGTCCTGGTGCTCGACGAAGCCACGTCGTCGCTCGACAGCGAGAGCGAGGCCAAGATCCAGGACGGGTTGCGCTCACTCCGTCGCGGCCGCACGACGTTCGTGATTGCGCACCGGCTCTCGACCATCCGCAGTGCGGATCAGATCCTGGTGCTGGAACACGGCGAGATCGTGGAGCGTGGCACCCACGCCGAGCTCCTCGCGCTCGGCGGCCGCTACCGCACGCTCTACGACAAGCAGTACAACTTCGAGATGGATCGGTTCGTCAATCCGGGCGAGGACTTCACGCCGGAACCCGAGAAGGCGCCGGCTCCGGTGCGATCGAGCGGGGCCCTCTAGGCATTGCCAAGATTGCCAACATTGCCAACATTGCCAACATTGACGGGATTCGGGTTACTCGGTCCTCCAATCCACTTTCGCACATCGTTCACTGCGGTCTGATACTAATTGTGAGCGGCTGCCGTTCGAGTAGCCCGCGTGCGGGAACCCGGATGATCGGTCGAAGCACCCGGTGCATTTCAATTTCGGCAATGTTGGCAATCTTGGCAATTTTGGCAATGTAAAGAATGGCTCAATACATCTACACAATGAAGGGGCTGGGCAAGGTGCACCAGCCCGACCACGTCGTCCTCAAGGACATCTGGCTGTCGTTCCTGCCGGGCGCGAAGATTGGGGTGCTGGGCCTGAACGGGGCGGGCAAGAGCACGCTGCTTCGCATCATGGCCGGCGAGGACACCAATTTCATCGGCGAAGCGTTTCCCGCCGCGGGCATCTCGAGCGGCTTTCTTCCGCAGGAGCCGCGGCTCGATCCGTCGAAGGACGTCCGCGGCAACGTCGAGGAAGGCGTCGCCGCCGTTCGAGCCCTCCTGAACCGGTACGACGAAATCAACGCGAAGTTCGGTGAGGAGCTGTCGCCTGAGGAAATGGACAAGGTCCTGGAAGAGCAAGGCAGGGTCCAGGATCAGATCGAAGCCGCGAACGGCTGGGACCTCGACTCGCGCCTCGAACTGGCGATGGACGCGTTGCGGCTGCCGCCTCCCGATGCCGAGGTCAGCACGCTGTCCGGCGGAGAGCGCCGGCGTGTAGCGCTCTGCCGCCTGCTGCTGAAGTCTCCCGACCTGCTGCTGCTCGACGAGCCGACCAATCACCTCGACGCCGAGTCGGTCGCCTGGCTCGAGCGATTCCTCAAGGACTATCCGGGCACGGTCGTCGCGGTCACGCACGATCGCTACTTCCTCGACAACGTCGCGGGCTGGATCCTCGAGCTCGATCGCGGGTCCGGCATTCCCTGGCAGGGCAATTACTCGTCGTGGCTCGAACAGAAGCAGCAGCGGCTCGCCCAGGAAGAGAAGCAGGAGACCAAGCGCCAGCGTACGCTGGAGCGTGAGCTCGAATGGATCCGGATGTCGCCGCGTGCGCGTCAGGCCAAAGGCAAGGCGCGTCTCAATGCTTATGAAGATCTCCTGAAGGAGGAGACCTCCCAGAAGATCGAGCAGGTCGAAATCTACATTCCGCCAGGACCGCGCCTTGGCGACATCGTGGTCGAGGCCCGCGCGCTGCGCAAGGCCTACGGCGATCTCCTCTTGATGGAAGACGTGGAGTTCACCCTGCCTCGCGGCGGCATCGTCGGCGTGATCGGTCCGAACGGCGCCGGCAAGACGACGCTGTTCCGGATGATCACCGGGCAGGAGAAGCCCGACGCCGGCACGCTGCGGCTTGGCGACACGGTCAAGGTCGGCTCCGTCGGGCAATCGCGCGAGCTGTCGCCGGAGAAGACCGTCTGGGAGGAGATCTCGGGCGGCAACGACGAAATCGAATTGGGGAAGCGCGCCGTGGCCTCGCGCGCCTATGTCTCGTGGTTCAACTTCAAGGGACGTGATCAGCAGCGCAGGGTCACCGCGCTGTCGGGCGGTGAGCGCAACCGCGTCCACCTGGCCAAGCTGCTCAGGGGCGGCTCGAACCTGCTGCTGCTCGACGAGCCAACCAACGACCTGGACGTCGATACGCTGCGCGCGCTGGAAGAGGCGCTCCTGTCGTTCGCGGGCTGCGCCGTGGTCATCAGCCACGATCGCTGGTTCCTCGACCGCATTGCCACGCACATGCTGGCCTTCGAAGGCGACAGCAAAGTGGTGTGGTTCCAGGGGAACTATCAGGACTACGAGGCGGATCGGAAGCGACGGCTCGGGGCCGAGGCGGATCAGCCGCACCGCATCAAGTACCGAAAACTGACACGCTGAACCGCCGCCACGGGACCGCTTCGCGGTGGGCACGACGATACGACGACACGACGACGCGACGTTCTATTAGGATCCGGGAATTCATGAACCGTCGTGTCGTCGCGTCGTCGTGGCGTCGTCGGGTTGCCGCGGAGCGGGCCGTGGCCCCGTGTTCGCGGCTGTGGCCGACGGTCATTACCGCCTGTGCGGTCGTCCTGGCCCTCGCTGCGTGCGATCGCGATGGCGGCGGCCGAGCGAAGTACCTCTCGATCGCGACCGGCGGTACCGGCGGCGTGTATTACCCCTACGGCGGCGGCCTTGCGAAAGTCCTCAACGAGAACCTGCCGGGCGTTCGCGCAACCGCCGAAGTGACGGCGGCCTCGGTCGACAATCTCAAGCTGATTCGTGACGGGAGCGCGGACATCGCCTTCGTGCTCGCGGACTCGCTCGCGGATGCCGTGAGCGGGCGTGGGGCGTTCGACGGACGTCCGGTGCCGGTGAGAAGCCTTGCCGTCCTCTATTCGAACTACACGCACCTGGTCACGATGGCTTCATCCGGGATCCGCACGGTCGGCGATCTGCGCGGCAAGGTGGTCTCGACCGGATCGCCCGGCAGCGGGACCGAGGTGATCGCCACCCGCATCTTCAAGGCGGCCGGACTCGACCCCGATCGCGACGTCACGCGCCAGGGACTCGGAGCCTCGGAGTCGGCCGGCGCGCTGAACGACGGCAAGATTGCCGCATTCTTCTTCAGCGGCGGCCTGCCGACCGCTGCCATCCAGGATCTCGCGCACACGCCCGGCGTCACGATTCGGCTGATCCCGACCGCGGAAGTGCTGCCGGCTCTTCGACGTGATTTCGGGGCGCTCTATTTCCCGCTCGAGATGCCGGCATCGGCCTATCGCGGATCCGACGCGCCGGTTGGCGTGGTCGGCGTCTCCAACGTCCTGGTCGTCAACGCCTCGATGCCCGAGGGCCTCGCTTACGACATCACGCGGCTGCTGCTCGAAAAGCGCGGCGATCTCGTGGCCATTCATCCGGAAGCGCGGCATCTCGCACCCGAGTCGGCGTCTGCGGCCAACCCGGCGCCGTTTCACCCCGGGGCGATCAAGCTGTATCGCGAAAAGGGCGTGTGGAAGGAATAAGCGTCGAGCCGGATCGACCCGCCATGCGGGCGCCGGCCGGCCTTGCAGGTCGAGTCGCGTCTCTGTCGGCCGCCGGTCTTGCGGCGTACGCGATCTACTGGGTCCTCTTCATCGTCCAGCCGCAGGTCTACAGGGTCACCTTCCTTCTCATTGCGCTGGTTCTGACGCTCTTGCTGTATCCGGCGACCGCGCGTTTGCGCTCGTCGAATCGCGTGCCGCTCTCCGATTGGATTCTCATCGCTCTCGCGACGGTCGCTTTCATCTGGCCCCTGGTCGATTTCCGGCAGTTCGTCTATCGCGCGGCCGAGCCGACCGCCGTCGATCTGATTCTCGGAGCCATCGCCATCGGGCTCGTGCTCGAAGCGGCCCGCCGCGCGGTCGGGTGGGTGTTGCCGGCAACCGCGCTCGCATTCTTGCTGTACGCGTGGGCCGGCCCGCTGCTGGACCGGATCGGGCTCGACCTGATCGCGCATCGCGGATACGGTCCGGCACGACTGGTCGGCACGCTCTACATGACGCTCGAAGGAATCTTCGGCGTGCCGCTCGACGTCACCGCAACCTACATCGTCCTGTTCACGATCTACGGTGCGCTGCTGGACGCGAGCGGTGCCGGCTCCTTCTTCATCGAATGGGCGCTGAAGGTGAGCGGCCGGTCGATAGCCGCACCCGGCCGGTCGGTGACGATCGCCGGATTCCTCCTCGGCACCGTGTCGGGCAGCGGTGTGGCCACGACGGTGATGCTGGGATCGGTGGCGTGGCCGCTGCTGCGGCGCGCCCGCTACAGCGCCGAGACCGCGGGCGCGATGCTCTCGGCTGCAGGCATCGGCGCGCTGCTCTCGCCGCCGACGCTCGGGGCGGCGGCCTTTCTCATCGCGGAATTCCTGCAGATCTCCTATCTGCAGATCCTGGTGATGGCGACCATCCCCACGATCCTCTATTACTTCTCGATTCTGCTGATGATCGAGGCGGACGCGCGACGCGCCTTCGGGGGGACGTCGAGCGCCGACCGCATCCTTCCGGCTGAAGCCGGAAGCCACAGCATCGATACCGGCAGTTTGTCGCTCGGCGCGCTGACGCGACGCTACTGGTACCACTTCACGTCGCTGGCCGCGATCGCAGTGTTCATGGCAATCGGGATGTCAGCATTCAGGGCGGTGTTCTGGTCGGGAGTGCTGGCCATCGCGCTCAGTTACCTCCGTGCGGAGACCGCGCTGACCCCATCGCGGCTCTACCGTGTCCTGCGAACCGGCGGGCAGGATGTCCTGGGTGTCGCGGCCACGACCGCGACGGCCGGCATCATCGTCGGGGTCGTCACGCTGACGGGGCTCGGCCTCAAGCTGGCAGGACTGATCGTGACCCTCGCCGGCGGCACACTGACGCTGACGGTCCTGTATTCCGCAATCGCCGTCTGGGTGCTCGGGCTGGCGGTTCCGGTGACCGCCTCCTACATCATTGCCGCGGTGATGGTCGCGCCGGCGCTGGTGCGATCCGGCGTGCCCGACTTCGCAGCGCACATGTTCATCTTCTACTACGCCGTGCTGTCGGAAGTGAGTCCGCCGACCGCGTTGTCACCCTTCGCCGCCGCGGCCCTGACCGGTGGGAATCCCTTCAGGACGATGATCCTGACCTGGAAGTACACGCTGCCGGCGTTCGTGGTCCCGTTCGTCTTCACACTGCGCCCCGAGGGAGCCGGCCTGCTGCTTCACGGATCCTGGTCGTCGGTCCTCGGAGCGACATTCAGCGCCGCCACCGGGATTGCGACCCTGGCGGCCACCTTCGGCGGCTGGATCAGGGGACCGGTCAACATCGCCGAACGGGTGGTTCTGGCCGTTTCGGGCCTCCTTCTCCTGCACGGCGGACTGGTTTCCGGTGCGTGCGGATTAGGGTGTCTCGGACTGGTGCTCATCTTGCACTACCTGAGGCATCCGGCAACGAGCGCTGTCCAGTCACCCCGGTAAGCCGAACAAATACCGAGGGTTATGGGCGACCTTCGTTCGGAAGACAAGCCGGCGCAGGGCGGCGAACACTTTTTCGCTCTGACGAAAAATGGCAGGTGCCAGTTTTTGTCCGGCGGATCGAGCGCAGGGGAAAACGAGGACGTCATGGTGGCTTCGATACCAACACGGGTGACCAACGAAAAGGGCTTCACGCTCATCGACTTACTGTTCGTGGTCGGAATAATGGGCGTGCTCGCGACGCTCGCCATTCCGGGACTGATGCGCGCGAAGGGCGCCGCGCACTCGTCATCGGCGATCGGCACCATGCGCGTGGTGAACAGCGCTCAGCTCAGTTATGCGATCACGTGCGGCTTCGGGTTCTACTCCCCGGATTTCAAGACGCTTGGCGAAAAGCCGCCGGGAGCGCTGGAAGCATTCCTGCCGCCGGAGCTTGCGACGGGGGCGATGTTCACGAAGGCGGGGTACAACTTCAGCATGGCGGGAACGGCAGTACCCGGTTCGCCGGCGACGTGTAACGGGTTGGCCGCGGGTGTCTCCGTACCGGGATATGCCGTGGTTGCCGATCAGCTCAATATGGCGACGCCGCAGGGACGGTTCTTCGGCACGAATGCCGACGGCGTGATCTACGAGCACAACGATACGCTTGCCGCGATCATGCCCGAATCGGGTCCCCCTGCCTCGGGGGCACCTCTCAATCGCTAGGGCGCTATCGCCAGTCGGGGGTTCGGCGGTTCGGGGGCTCGGGAAGCCGCCGCTGATCAGAGGCAACGAGCGCGATCCAGGCGCTGGTTGCCTCTGAGTACCACCGGCTCCGAACCGCCGACCCGCCGAACCCCCGAACCGCCGACCCGCCGACTCTCAACCGTTTGATATCGTAGGCCCTCAGTCTCGGAGGGTCCTGCATGAAGACGCGTAGTACGCGCATCCGTGTTGTTGTGTGCGCGCTGTTGCTCGCCGGTGCGGCGGCTGCAGGGGCGCAGACGATCACTTCGCCCAAACAGCAGTTCGGCTTCAATATCGGCGACGACTATCAGCTCGCCACCTATGCGCAGTTCGTCGAGTACTGGCACAAGCTCGACAAGGAATCGGATCGGATGAAGGTGGTGGAGATCGGCAAGACCGCCGAGGGTCGTCCGCAGTTGATGGCGATTATCACGTCGCCGGAAAATCACAAGAAACTCGACCGCTACAAGGAGATCTCGAGGCGCCTCGCGACGGTCGACGGCCTGACCGATGAACAGGCGCGGGCGCTGGCACGCGAAGGCAAGGGGGTCGTGTGGATCGACGGCGGCCTGCACGCCACCGAAGTGCTCGGCGCGCATCAGCTGATCGAGACGGTGTATCAGCTGGTGAGCCGGACCGATCCGGAAACGACGCGCTTTCTGAACGACCTGATCATCCTCGCAGTCCACGCCAATCCGGACGGCATGGAGCTCGTCTCGAGCTGGTATATGCGCGAAAAGGAACCGACGCGCCGATCCAGCACCGGCCTGCCGCGGCTCTATCAGAAGTACATCGGCCACGACAACAACCGCGACTTCTACCTGTCATCGCAGCCCGAGAGTACGAACATGAACCGCGTCATGTATCTGGAGTGGTTCCCCCAGATCATGTACAACCACCATCAGACCGGGCCGGCCGGCACGGTCATGTTCGCGCCGCCGTTCCGCGATCCCTTCAACTACAACTTCGATCCGCTGATCCCGGCGCAGCTCGATCTGGTCGCCGCGGCGATGCACAGCCGTTTCGCGTCAGAGGGGAAGCCCGGCGTCACCAGCCGCAAGGGATCGAGCTATTCGACCTGGTGGAATGGCGGATTGCGGACGATGGCGTATTTTCACAACATGATCGGGCTGCTGACCGAAACGATCGGCAATCCGACGCCGATGTCGATTCCGTTCCTGCCGCAGCGGCACCTGCCCGACTCGAACCTGCACTTCCCGATCGCGCCGCAGGAATGGCACTTCAGGCAGTCGATCGACTACTCGATCACCGCGAACTGGGCGGTGCTCGACATCGCCTCCCGTAACAAGGAGAACTTCCTCTACAACATCTACCAGATGGGGAAGAACTCGATTGAGCGGGGCAGTCGCGACAGCTGGACACCGACCCCTCGCCGCGTCATCGCAGCGCAGAACGCGCTCTCCCCCGGCCGCGCGGGCGGACGCGGGGCGGATGCGCCAGGCGGGGATGAGCCGGACGCTCCGGGCGGCGGCCGCGGCGGCCGCGGCGGTTCGACGGAGGACTTCAAGCGCCTGCTGCGTGATCCGGCGATGCGCGATCCTCGCGGATTCGTGCTGCCCGCCGATCAGCCGGACTTTCCGACTGCGACGAAGTTCGTCAACGCCCTGCTGAAGACCGGCGTGACTGTTCACCGGGCCACGGCGCCGTTCACGGTCGCCGGGAAGAACTACCCGGCGGGATCGTACGTGGTGAAGGCCGCGCAGCCGTTCCGGCCGCACGTGCTCGATATGTTCGAGCCGCAGGACCATCCGGACGACATTCCGTACCCCGGCGGACCGCCGACCCGTCCGTATGACAACGCCGGGTGGACGCTGGCCTATCAGATGGGGGTCAAGTTCGATCGCCTCCTCGATGGCTTCGAGGGTCCGTTCGAGAAAGTCAGCGGCCTCGCGAAGCCGGCCGCCGGGAAGGTGACCGGGACCTCGGCGGGGTACGTGATGAGTCACGCCGTCAACGACTCCTTCACGGCGATCAATCGATTGCTGGCTGCCGGCGAGGAGGTCGCGTGGCTCACGTCCGGACCGTCCGGCGGCGCGTTCTTCATCAGCGGAAAGGGCACCACCCGCGCGGTCGTCGACAAGCTGGCCGCCGACCTCGGGCTCAACTTCGAAGCTGTGAGCGCCCGTCCGGCCGGTGATGCGATGCCGCTCCGCAAGCTCCGCATTGCCCTCGCCGACCAGTACGGCGGCTCGATGCCGTCGGGGTGGACGCGCTGGCTCCTCGAGCAGTATGAGTTCCCGTTCGAGGTGGTTTTTCCGCGGGCGCTGGATGAGGGCAATCTGGCGGGCAAGTACGACGTCATCATCTTTCCGTCGGGGGTGGGACCGGCGCCTCCCGGTGGTGGGCGCGGGGCTGCCGCCGGAGGCGGGACCGGGGCCGGCGGCGGCCGCGGTGGCGCGGGCCCCCAGAACATACCGGCCGAATACCAGCCCATGCTGGGCGCCTACACCGCTGCCCAGACGGGGCCCCAGATTCGGAAGTTCCTGGAAGCCGGCGGCACCGTCCTGGCCATCGGCCGCTCGGCGATGAACCTCGCGCAGCTGATGCAGCTGCCGGTGTCGAGCCACCTGACGGAGAAGTCGCCCGACGGCAGCGCCCGGCCGATTCCATCCGAGAAGTTCTACGTGCCCGGTTCGATTCTCCGGGTGGCGGTCGACACCACGGCACCCATTGCCCACGGGATCACGAATCCGGTCGACGTGTTCTACGACAACAGTCCGGTGTTCGAACTCGCGCCGGACGCTGTTCTCAAGGGCGTGCGCCCGGTGGCGTGGTTCGACAGCCCGACGCCGCTCAGAAGCGGCTGGGCCTATGGGCAGGGATATCTCGACGGCGGCGTGCAGGTCGTAGACGCGAACGTCGGCGCCGGAAAGCTCTATCTCTTCGGCCCCGAGATCACGTTCCGCGCGCAGCCGCACGGCACGTTCAAGTTCCTGTTCAACGGGATCTATCTGGCGGCCCGGAAAGGGACACCGGCAACCAGCACGGCAGCGCGGTGACGAAATGCAGCCAGGAGCCCGGTTCGAGGCCGGTGCTCCTGGCATGCGTGATGAGTCGGACTAGCGCTTTTTCGACGCCCTTCCGCGGGCCGCCTTCTTCGCGCCCCTCTTCGCGCCCCTCTTCGCGCCGCCGCGCGCGGCACTCTTCTTCTTCCTTCCGCCCTTTGCGGCTTTCCTGGCGCCTTTCTTCGCGGCGCCCTTGCGGGCCGAGCCCGCAGCTTTGGCCTTGGCCTTACGCGCGGCACCGGTCTTCGCCTTCTTCGCCGTCTTCTTCGCCGCACGGCGCACCGTACGACGGGGTGGGGTCGTCGCTGCCGCGCTGGCCGTCGTTGCACCAGCTGATGCCGCGCCCCCTGCGGCACCGGTCTCATTTCCGAGCGTTGCGCCCGCACCTTCCGCGGTCAGCGAATCGGGTTCAGAAAAGTTCTCCAGATCATCGGCCATGGCTGCTCCTAGAAGTGACTTTGCATGGGAGTGCGCTGCGCATAGTAGCAGACGCATCGCGATCACTGATCACTAATCAGCGTTACCGTGGCTACACTCCGTCGATGGATTACGACTACGAGCCGGTCGTTCTCGACGGGCTTGCAGGGCACGGGCTGAAGCCGCTTCCCCGCACACCCCCGCAGTTCCTGCGCGATGCGGTGCGCGAGTTGTATCGGTACGAGATCAAGGCGCTGCGAAGCGCCCTGCTCGCCGGGCGCGTCCCGAAAGCCGACTATGCCAACCAGGTGATTGCGCTGCGGAAGCGGTACTGGCTGCTCTCGGTCCCGCTCCAGCTCTGGACCCGCCGGGAATCTGGTTCCGGCGGGCCGGCGGACATACGATAGCGGAATGTCTGACCCCTCGGCTCCCAGCGCCTCGTCCACCCCCGCGTTCGAGAAGCTCGGGCTCTTCTATCTTGGCCGGCGACACGATCTGGCGACGGGCCAGACCGTTGACGAACCGGTCCTGTACGACTCGCGCGATCTCGTGACCCACGCGGTCTGCGTCGGCATGACCGGCAGCGGCAAGACCGGCCTGTGCCTCGGCCTCATGGAGGAGGCCGCTATCGACGGCGTGCCGGTGATCGCGATCGACCCCAAGGGCGATCTCGGCAACCTGCTGCTGACCTTTCCGCGCCTGTCGCCCGAGGAATTCCGGCCCTGGGTGAACGAAGACGATGCCCGCCGGGCAGGCATCAGCGCGGACGCGTTTGCCGCGGAACAGGCCAAGACCTGGGTTGCCGGGCTGCAGTCGTGGGGACAGGATGCAGCCCGCGTCCAGCGGCTCCGTGACGCAGCCGAATTCGCGATCTTCACGCCCGGCAGCCGCGCCGGGCGCCCGGTCTCGATCCTGAGTTCGTTCTCGGCTCCCGCGCCGGCCGAACGCGAGGACGCGGAGCTGCTCGCGGAGCGGGCCAGCGGCACGGCGACGAGCGCGCTGGTGCTCGCCGGCGTTGACGCGCCGCCCCGCAGCCGTGAGCACAGCCTCGTGGCGGCCCTCCTGAGTCACGCCTGGCGGAACGGCGTCGACCTCGACCTGGCGGCCTTGATCCGGCAGGTCCAGACGCCGCCGTTCGACAAGGTCGGAGTCGTCGATCTCGAATCCTTCTTTCCATCGAAGGACCGGTTCGAGCTCGCCATGCAGTTGAATGGCGTTCTCGCCGCGCCCGGGTTCGAGACATGGCTCGAAGGCGAGCCGCTCGATCCGCAGAGCCTTTTCTATTCGCCGGCGGGAAAGCCGCGCGTCTCCATCTTTTCTGTCGCCCATCTCGGCGATGCCGAGCGGATGTTCTTCGTGTCGCTGCTGATGAACCAGATGGTCAGCTGGATGCGCAAGCAGACCGGGACCACCAGCCTGCGCGCGATGCTCTACATGGACGAGATCCTCGGCTACTTCCCGCCGGTCGCGAACCCGCCCTCGAAGCCGCCCCTGCTGACCCTGCTGAAACAGGGTCGGGCCTTCGGGCTCGGCATCGTACTGGCCACGCAGAACCCCGTCGATCTCGATTACAAGGGGCTGGCCAACACGGGGACCTGGTTTCTCGGCCGGCTCCAGACCGAACGGGACAAGGCACGCGTGCTCGACGGACTGGAAGGCGTCAGCGGGGGACTCGATCGAGCGGAGGCGGATCGCATCCTCTCGGCGCTGAAAAAGCGTGTGTTCCTGATGCACAACGTGCACGACACGGGGCCTACGGTTTTCGAGACGCGCTGGACCCTCTCGTACCTCCGGGGCCCTCTGTCTCGCGACCAGATCAAATCACTCACTCCCGCACGATCAGGCCCGCCGGCAGCGGCGACGTCGCCGGCAGCAGCCACGCCGCAGACGCGCCCCGCGGCGTCCGCCGAACCCGCGGTCGGCAGCCCGGTACGTGGTACCGCGTCGTCAGGTCGGGCAGGTTCTCCAGAGCCTGGCGTCGCCTCGGAGCGTCCGGTCGTGCCGCCCGGGATTCAGGAATGGTTCATCAAGGACTCAGCGAAAGCCGCGGCGAGTTATTCGCCGGGTGTCCTCGGCGCTGCGCGCGTCAGCTTCTCCGACCGCGCGCTCGGCGTCGACTCGACCGCCGACCTCTACTACTTCGCGCCGGTCACCGACGCCGCCATTCAGCTCGATTGGGCGGCGGCCGAACGGCTGGATATCCGGGCGGATGACTTGTCGCGCGCCCCGGCGACGCCTGGGGCGCAGTTCGAGCCGCTTCCCGTGGCCGCCACGCAGCCGAAGAAATACGCGGCCTGGGAGAAATCGCTCAAGAGCTGGCTCGGACAAAATGAGCGCGTCACGCTGCTGCGGCATCCGGCGCTGAACCTCGTGTCCACGCCGGGCGAGTCGGAGCGGGACTTCCGCATCCGATTGCAGCACGAGGCGCGTGCCGCCCGCGACGCTGCCGTCGATGCCGTCCGCAAGAAGTTCGCATCGAAGCAGGCCGTCCTCGCGGACCGGCTGCGCCGTGCCCAGCAGACGGTCGAGCGGGAAGCACAGCAGGCCTCGGATTCGAAGATGCAGACGGCGGTCTCGATGGGCGCCACGCTGCTCGGTGCACTGCTCGGCAGGAAAGCCGTGTCCGCCAGCACACTCGGACGCGCGACGACCACCGCCAGGGGCGTCGGCCGGAGCATGAAGGAAGCGTCCGACGTGAAGCGCGCGACCGAGAGCGTGGAGAGCGTCAAGGCATCGATCGAGGCGCTCGACGGGGAAATCGCCGAGGCCGTCGCCGGCGTCACCGCGAAGATCGATCAGGACGCGCCGCTCGAGCAGGTGTCGCTGTCGCCGAAACGGGGCCAGATCGAGGTGCAGTTCGTCGCTCTGGCGTGGAAGCCTGAAGAAACGGCACCGACGCGCGCATGACCTTCGGTCGCGCGCTCCTGGTTTTCCTGGCGGCGGTTGTCCTTGCAGCGCTCTTTGCGCTGGGTATTCCCCCCGGCTTTCGGTGGCCTGAGCTCGGCCCGGACGTTCGGCGCGCCACCGCGACCTCCGTCAAGGAGATTCAGCCCGCACCCGGCGCGCTGGCGCTGCCCCTCAAGGACGGCTCCGTTCGATTCGCCATCATCGGCGACTCCGGCCGCGGCGACCGCTGGCAGCAGGAGGTGGCCGATCAGATGGTGGCGTGGCGGGCCCGGTTTCCGTTCACGTTCGTCCTGATGCTCGGCGACAACATCTATGGCACCAGCACGCCGCACGACTACGAGCTGAAGTTCGAACGCCCTTACAAGGCCCTGCTGGACGCCGGCGTGGTCTTCCGCGCCGCGATCGGCAACCACGACGATCCCGCCGAGATCCACTACAAACCATTCAACATGGAGGGCCGCCGGTATTACACCTTCCGCGAAAACGAGCGGCGCCTGTCGGGGCTGACGGGCGCCGGCGTGCGCTTCTTCGTGCTCGATAGCCGCTCGTTCGATCCCACGCAGCTGGAGTGGCTGCGCCAGCAGCTGGCCGAATCGGGCACCGCCTGGAAGATCTGTTACTTCCACCATCCGCTCTACACGTCAGGCCGCTACCGCGCCGGCGCGCGCGCCCTCCGCCTGGTGCTCGAGCCGATCCTCGTCGAGGGCGACGTGGACGTGGTCCTCGCTGGTCACGAACATCTCTACGAGCGCGTGATCCCGCAGCACGGCATCAGTTACTTCACCTCCGGCGGCGCCGGCTCATTGCGAAAGGGAGACCTGATGCCGTCGACGGTCCATGCCAGGGGCTTCGACCAGGACTATCACTTCCTGCTCATGGAGGTGACGGGGAACGAGCTCTACTTTCAGGCGATTAGTCGCACCGGGGCGACGGTCGACGCTGGGGTTATCTCGAGGCCGGGGACTTGAGAGATTCTCGCGGGCCGCGGTCCGCGGTCCGCGATCCCGAGTCATTTCACCCCAATTCGATAAAGATGCGACTGTGTGCGAATGAAGAACGAGCGATCCGCGACCGCCATCGACGCCAGGATGGCGCCGTCCAGTTGATTCACGGCGACGCGCTTGAACGTGGTCCCCGGCTCGATCACCGTGGTGACTCCTTCCTCGCTGGGGAAATAGATCCGGCCCTCTGCGTAAACGGGTGAGGCCGCGTAGTTCCCTCCGAGGCGCTGCTGCCAGTGAATGGTCCCGGTCTTGGCATCCACACACGTCGCAATCCCGGTGTCGTTGACCATGAACAGCTGATCGCCAACGAGGATCGGTGAAGGCGTCAGCGGTGCGCCGCGGCGCAGGGTCCAGGCGACGTGGGAGCGCGTCACGTCCCCGGAGCCGTCCGGCCGGACGGCGATCACCGACGGCTGCTGAAACCCGGTGGCAATGAAGACGAGCCCTTGCCCATACACGGGCCGGGGCACGTTCGAGAAGCCGTCCTCGTACGACACGCGCCAGATTTCCTTCCCGTTGGCAGGATCGTAGGACACAGTGCGATACGCGCCGACGCTCACGATTTGATCGCGATCGCCGGCGCGAATGATGAGCGGCGTGGTGTAAGCCTGATCGGCGGGATACCGGCGTGTCGCCTTCCAGCGGGTCTTGCCGGTCTTCACGTCGAGCGCGACGACGTAGGCATCACCGTCGCCGCCGTTGCCGTCGCAGTTGATGATCAGCAGGTCGTTGAAGCGGACCGGGGAGCCGCCATTGCCGTGCTGCGACTGGTAGTCGAGTCGCGTGCGCCACACGACCTCGCCGGACGTGGTCAGGGCCGCGGTACCCTGTGCCCCGAAGTGCACGTAAACGCGATCGCCGTCGACAATCGGTGTGGGCGACGCGTAGCTGTTCTTCCCGTTGAGAGGCTCAGGGCGATCGATCTTGAACACCTCGGTATTCACGAGCTCGCGCCCGGTCGCGATGTCGAACGCCAGCAACCGCAGCGCAACGCCTCGCCGGCGGCCTTCTCCACTTTCCGTCGAGGTCGTCAGCCAGATCCGGCCATCGGCCACCACCGGTGACGACCAGCCGCGTCCGGGCACCGGCGTCTTCCAGACGACGTTGCGGGATTCGCTCCATTCGAGCGGGACCCCGGTCTCGATCGCATGCCCCTGACCAGTCGGTCCGCGGAATTCCGGCCACTGTTCGGCTGAGGCAAGAAGGAAGGCGAGCAGCAGGTGCACGATCGTCCGCCGCTATTATGAGCCTGTGCCTCCCCTGGTCCCGAGCGTCCGGACTACCGGACCCCGGATCCCGGATCCCGACGACAGGGCCCCCCTTCGCGAATCTGGCGGACCTTGTCGAGGAACGCGGCTGCCCAGGCTTCGGGCTGGCGGCTCTCCGCCGTGACCGCCTCGGAGTACTCGACCCGCGCGCCCGCGAAGAGATCGCGCAGCTGTGTCGAGGACAGCTGTTCGAGCAGGGAGAGCAGGAACACGCGCCCTTGTTCGGAGACGTCCTGTTCCGGGAAGGTGCCGCCGCCCCAGGGCAGATGTTCCATGCTGACGTGGCACTTTCGTGCGTCAGCCCACACCGGCATCGATCGCCAGTTGTGAAGATCCAGCTTGGTAGGCCCGAACGATGCGCCGAGATCCTGGAGCATGGCGATCGGCCTGGAACAGCTCCCGTCCGGAAGATCGGCGTCAGGCACGCAGAGCAGCCGCTGGTTCTCGGCCTTGTTATCCCAATGGGCGAGCAGTACTGCCAGCAGTTTCAAGCCATCGACGTGCGCCCTCGGCGAACCCCCGGCGGCCTCGTCAACCTGATCGATCTCGTACCACGCCCAGCCCTGGTCGGGCGCGGATTCCAGCCGGCGGCCGTCGAGCCGGCGCTCGATGGCGACGGCGTCGAACTCCGTGCGGGAGTCATAGTCGATCCCGCCGGGAAAACAGGCCTTCTCGATCCGCGTCTCGCCGAGACACTTGAGCGACTGGAACGGAAACATCGTGCACCCGGCGCATCGCACCCTGGCGACGACGTACATGCGATCGGCAAAGAAGCCGAGCGCGGACAGCAGTCGCGTTGCCGCGATTTCGGCGTGCAGCTCGGGATTGCCTCGTCCGTATTTCACCCGGATCACGTCGTGGCCCGGCAGCTCGCAGTCGAACTTCGGGGTGGTGCCGCTCATGGTCTTCACGACCAGCCGGCAGTCCACCGTCGCCTTCTCGTTGAGAGCATCGTGGTCTGGCGGATTGCGGTCGAGGCGTGCTTGCGAGACGGCAGTTGCAGGGCGTTGCCACACCCGCGCGGAACGGAGCGCAGCGGCCCGCTGGGCCGGGGTCACAGGCGGCGTCGCGGCCGCATCGGACGTCGTCTTCGCCTGCGCGCCGTTTCCCTGCGAGACCGTGCCGGGTGGTTTCTGGCAGCCTGACAAATCAGCGATGCACAGAATCAGGATCAGCGGCACCGTTTGTCGAAGGCTGGTCTCGGGTGGCGCGGGGCTGCGGACGAGGGCCATCGTCTGGGGCCGGGTCGTCAGCAACAGCCCGATGAAATACAAGGCGACCGTGAAGAATGCGACATACCCCGTCAGCGGAGCGTTCGGTTCGTATGTGATGCCGCCGAGGCTCGCGCCCGACATCAGTGTGACGAGCACGCGGTGGAGCATCCCGCCACCGGGGGCATACAGCGCCTCGACCAGGATGTAGCGGAGCACGAATAACGATCCGAACAGCACGAGGACCGCACGAAGCGTCGCCGTCCGTTCCACCCTGGTCGCGCCGATTGTCAGCAACTGAACGAAGACGAAGATTGCGAACGCCGCATGCAGCAGGCCGGCGTCGGGAATGAGGAGATTGAGGACCTGTGCCGAGGCGCCGAAGAGCGTCGCCAGCACGATCCCGCCGGACACGTTCTCCATGGCCCGGCGCGCGCCGCTGAGGAGCGCGGTCACCGGGATGGTTCCCGACCGAACCAGCAGGCCCACGAGCGGAATCGCCAGGATGAGCGCGGTTAGCGAGGGTGGCACCAGCTTCACGCCTTCAGCCAGGCGGAACCCGCCGCACAGCATGACGGTCAGGAAAATCAGCGGCAGAACGACGGCTTCGCGGACCGGGGTCATTTGCGGGGTTCGAACACGCGCATCGGATTGAGGTCGGACACCTCCCGCCGCAATCCGCGCTCGAGCTCCGCCTTCAGTTCTTCGGCGGATCGCATCCCGATCGTCTGGTCGTCCACGACGATCCGCTGGCCGGGCGCGACCTCGATCGCCCGGTTGACCACGTCGAGGCCCTGCTTGAAGAGTTGATCGTCGCTGTAGAAACGTCCCCAGCCTTCCCGGTAGAAGGAGTAGGCGATATAGAACTGCGTCTGCGGATCGCGCCTGGCCTGGTCGGCCCGCTGGAAGGCGTAGCGGGCCTCCGCGAACTTGTCCTGTCTGAAGAAGGCGAGCCCCTCCTGGAAGGCGATAGCATCGATCCGGTACACGCCAACCGTCGCGGCCAGCCCGCCGAGCGCTTCGGCGCGGGTCTGTGGCTGGGACGCATAGAGCCAACCGATGATCGCCGCGTAAGCAATCGCGAGCGTCAGCCCGCCAATTCGAACCATCACTTCATCATGCCACCAACCTCAGCGGTTACGTGCAGCCCGAGCTTAGGCGCATGCTCAGATGAACGGACCGCGTTCCGTCACTTCGGACTCGCCGAAGCGAGGACTCGTTTGGCGGCGACGCTCACGGGCTGCCCGTTGATCGATTCGTATTCGTAAACGACGTCCAGCCTCGACTGTCCTGCGAACTTCACCTTGGCGACCGACTCGGTCGCGACCGGCACACGAACGCCATCGACCCGCGCGAAGTGACGAATCACGTTGACCAGGCTGGTCCAGAATGACGGATTCTTTGCGAGCCGCCCTTCCACCCGCGCGACGTCGCTGCCGTCGGGGGTCAGGACCATCTTTCCTTCGAGGAGCATCACGTCCTTGCGCTTCGGCGTGATGGCGACGGAGCGTTCACCGTCCGGCTCGGTCTCAGTCTCCCCGAACACATAATTCTGTTCCGTGAGCGCGGCCCGGTCCGGCCCTTCGGCCACGAGTTCCTGCTCGCGCTTCAGCACCGCTTTCAGCACCTTGTTGCGCACGTAGTCGGATCCGCGCTCGTCCACGATCTCGAAGCGGAACTCGCGTCCGTCGAACTCGGTCCAGGCGTCGAGCCAACCCTCCTGGTTGAACTTTTCACTCTTGGCGTGCATCCGGCGGAGCGCCCGGTACGACGTGAGCTGCTCGTCGCGAACGACCCGGGCCGTGGTTGAGCTTCCAGTGCCGCGTCCGTCAACGGGTACGACGGCGATGGTGGCGACCACTGTGAAGCCGAGCACCCAGAAAGAGGCACGGCGCCCCAGATTCCGTCCGTCGGCAGGTGGTTCGGTGTATCGCTGGCTCATGACCCTCTCCGGCACCGCCTAGTCGCAAGAAGCGTGCTAGTCGAGGCTCAGCTGGGTGCGACGACTAACGCTGAGCCTGGACAGCCGGGCGAGGAAGCCCCGCGGAGACTCCGGAACGGCGAACGATAGCCAGGAACACAATCGCCGCCACGACCGCGCCGTACTCGACCGTCATCAGCCAGGCGGGGACTCGCCAACGAGCCCCGAACTGTGCCCACTCCCAGACCAGGTAGACGGGCAGCACGGTCCAGGTCCACGCCGACAGCGGCAGCGTCGTCGCTGTGACAAGGAACGGAGTGAAGAAGAGGAGATACCAGGGATATATGACGGGCGCGCAGGCGAGAGTGACTGCCATCGGCCAGGCCCAGGCCGCGGGGGCGCTGACATCGAGCTTCCAGCGCGCCCACGCTGCGGCCGCAAGACCGGCAGCGAGCGCGAACACCGCGGCTCCCGTCGGTGTCACCGCCCAGGCGAGCGGACGGAAGATCGGACTGTTGAACCGGATGTGCTCGACGACATTCGGCACCGCGCCGATCGGCATGACGCCCGCCGTCATGAATGGTAGATAGAGCAGGAGGAGCGCGCCGGCACCGATCGCGATATCACGCGGTTTCACCCTCCCAAGGAACAGAGGGGCGAGCACAATCGGCAACAGCTTGGTGGCGACCGCCAGGGTGAACGCAACCGCTGCGAGCGACGTCCGCCGACGCGTCATCCAGTACGCGCACAGCGCGATCCAGAACACACCGAGGCCATCGATGTGCCCGCTGTGGGCCACTTCCAGGATCACCAGCGGATTCCACGCGTAGCCGAGGAACAGCCACTCGCTCCGGCCGGTGACGCGCAGCCACTGCAAGACGATGAAGATCGTTGCGATGTCGAGGAGGGTGAGGACGCACTTCATTACCCTCGCGGACTCCCAGAGCGTCACCATCAATCGGAAGAAGAGCTGTGCGGCAGGCGGATAAGGTGTGCGCGCGTTGCGGCTGGGCATTCGCGCCGTGTCCGCCGTGTGAGTGTGGGCGAGCGCGGGATCCGAGGGCACGACCGCATAGGGGTTGTAGCCGAAGCGCTGGACGCGCCCATCGTAGACGTATCGAACCATGTCGCTGTCGTAGTTCACCGGCCCGACCATCAGCGGCACCCGACACGCCACCGCCACGCCGACCGCAATCCACAGCCACGTCCGTGGCGGCTCCGCACGGCGAATTCCGATCACTGCAAGTAGCTGGCTGACGCACAGTCCGGTTGCGAACAGGAAGAAAAGGCGGCTGCCGAGACGCGCCTGTGTGAGGGCCAGCAGCAGCGCGGACGCCAGCAGGAGACAGCAGGCAAAGAGCAGGAGACGAGGGCGAGTGGCCAAACGATCAAATTATGGCCGCAGTCCGCAGCCCGCGGCCCGCGGCCCGGGATTTTTCGGACCGCGGACTGCGGATCGCGGACCGCGAACCTTGACACTCGGGAGAGCGCTGCCATACGCTCAGTGAGTTCGCCTCGCGGCGAACGCTTATCCAGAGTGGCTGAGGGAACAGGCCCGTCGACGCCACAGCAACCAGGCTCCTTTCGCACGAAAGCCCAGGTGCTACTTCCTGCCCGATAAACCGGGAGAGATAAGAGCCTCGGCAGACCGTCCGGTCTCTGAAGTTACTCTCAGCTCCCTTTGCCCCGGGAAGTGGGGACAGTCACGTCTGGTGCGGCCGTTCGGACGGTTCGTGTCGCGACTGGCCGTGTGGCCTACTCCCGTGCGAGATGTGATGACGACAGTTCTCAACGATGTGGCGGCGCAGCCAGCGCCGTTCTTTCATGCTTCCCGCCGGCGCGAGATTCGCGTCGCCCTGCTCGGGCTCGGCCAGGTAGGGACCGCCGTCGCGGCGACGGCCGCTGCACTTGCCGATTCTCGTTTTTCGATCACGGCGGCCGTCGTGCGGGACGTCAGCCGGCCGCGCGCGGTAGACACTTCCAGGTTCACCCTCACAACCGATCCCTGCGAGGCTCTTGCCTCCAATCCGGACGTCGTCGTCGAGGTCCTCGGCGGGCTCGAGCCGGCTCGCAGCGCGATCCTGGCCGCGCTTGCCGCGAGGATCCCGATCGTGACGGCCAACAAGTCGCTCCTCGCCGCCCACGGCGACGAGTTGTTCGCGGCTGCCGCGCGCGCCGGTGTTCCGTTGCTCTACGAAGCGAGCGTCCTTGCCGGAGTGCCCTTTCTCGGCATGTTCCGCCGCCGCCCGCTGGCGCGAACGGTCACGGGTATCCAGGGCATCCTGAACGGCACCAGTAACTTCATACTCTCGCGCATGGCGCGCGACGGCGCGGACTTCTCCGCAGCGCTCGCTGACGCGCAGCGGCTCGGTTATGCGGAGCCGGATCCGTCGAAGGATATCGACGGTGACGACGCGGTCGAGAAGCTCTGCGTGCTGCTCCGCCACTTCGGCGATTTCAGCGTCGCGCCGTCACAGATTGAACAGCGCGGCGTCCGCGACGTCTGCCCTGCAGACCTGCAGCACGCGAGAGCCTTCGGCGGAGCACTCCGTCCGGTCGCGGTCGCCTCGTGGTGCGACGCGAAGGTGACCGCTTACGCCGGCCCTGCATTCGTGGAGACGACGAATCATCTGTGCCGCGTGGAGGGGGTACAGAATGCCGTGAGGTTGACGACGCCATTGGGCGACGGCCTGTTTTTCAGCGGACCGGGAGCGGGTCCGTCGGTGACGGCCGCCACGGTTCTCGATGATGTGGTCGAGGCCTTTCGACCGGGAGGGGAGTTGGAGAGCCAGCGTCCGCGGGTCTGCGATGTTGCGCACCATGCAGAGGCGGGATGGTTCGTTCGGCTGACATCGAGTGCGCTCACCGAGGACGCCGCGCCTGCGCTGCTCGGATCATTGGGCGTACGGCTGCGCCGCACGTCCCACGTCGATGCGCGTTCGGGACGGCATTACCAGTGGCTGTTGACGGAGCCC
>Ga0114129_10000182_pt1 | contig 70001 bp, 76 predicted proteins | sample RhiMetdeltSRZDD1_FD_80071 | JGI IMG/M metagenome (GOLD analysis project Ga0114129, IMG submission 80071) | Populus rhizosphere microbial communities from Tennessee, USA - Rhizosphere MetaG P. deltoides SRZDD1 (version 2) (version 2) | ecosystem: Host-associated > Plants > Roots > Rhizosphere >...
CGCCGACGTTCACGCGATAGTAGCGCGCCGGATCGCTCATCGATTCGCCGACGAGCGACAGCCCGGCGAGATGGACGACGCCTTCGATGCGGTGCTCGCGCAGCTCGCCGCCGAGCGTCGCCACGTCGAGAATGTCGGCGATTACCAGCGGCGTCGCGCCCGGCACGGCATCACGATGGCCGCGGACGAGGTTGTCGTACACCACCACCTCGTGACCGCGCGCCAACAGCGCTTCGGTCACCACGCTGCCGATGTAGCCTGCGCCTCCTGTGACGAGCACGCGCATGGGTCAGCCGCGCCGCGCGCCGAGGATCGCGGCGATCCGGCGCGGCAACGGCGCGGTCTCGAGTGCCTCGAGGGTCAGAGGCAGGCTGATCGACCAGTTCGGTCGCTCGAACGACGTGCTGGGGACGTTGGGCCGATCGGGCACGGCCAGCGCGTCGTCCAGCGTGGCGGTCACGAGCAGCGAGGGCGCCTGTGCCAGTCGTGCGTGCACCGCCTCGATCACCTCAGTCACCGGAGCGTCGTTGCCGAGTCCGGCCAGCTGAGACAGGCGCTCGCGCGTGAAGTCGAGCGCAGTCTCGTCGTTCACGAGGCCCAGGCGGAGAAGCTCGCGGACATCGGCGCCGGTCCACAGCCCAGCGATCGTCGGCAGATCGTGGGTCGCGACCGCGGCCATCGCGAGCTGCGGATACTGCGCCGGCGGCCGCTCCTCGAAGAACGCGACTCGGTATGACAGGATTTCGTGTGCGGCGAGCGTCTCGCGCACGCCCTCCTCCACGGTTCCCAGATCCTCACCGACGACGGTGGCGAGCGCGCGCTGACTCTCGAGCGCGACGATCGCCAGAAGCTCGTCGGCGGCGTACCGGACGTACGCGCCCTCGGCTGGCGGCATGCCGTGTGGAATCCAGAACAGCCGAAAGAGGCCCATGACGTGGTCGATGCGGAGTCCGCCACCGCGGCGCAGCGAGGCGCGGATCGTCTCGATGAACGGCGCATAGGCGAGTGCCCGCAGCCGGTGCGGCACGAACGGCGGCAGCCCCCAATCCTGTCCGCGCGTAACGAATCGGTCGGGCGGCGAGCCGATCGAGACACCCGTCGCCAACGCGTCCTGCCATGCCCACGCGTCAGCGCCATCGGGATCCACACCAATCGGGAGGTCTTGCATGATTCCGACCTCTGCCGCGGCGGCCGTGAACTGCCGGTCGGCCAGCCACTGCAGCCACTGGTGAAATCGCACGCGGTCGCTGTGGGCTTCGGCGAAGCGTGCGACCTCGGGCGCTGTTGGACGCCGATGCTCGAACGGCCAGCCGTGCCAGCCGCCACCGTGGTGCTCGGCCAGCGCGCAGAAAATTCCGAATTCCCGCAGACTCCGCCCGCACTCGGTGATCCAGCGCTCGAACTCTTCGCGGTCGGCGTTGCCCTTCGCCCAGATGCGCTCGAGCGCCTCCATCTTCAGATCGAACACCCGCGCGCGGTCGATCACGCGGTCGGCGTTCAACGCGCGACCCAGCGCCAACAGGCGCTCGAGATCGGCGCCGAGCGCGTGAGCGCCGGGCGCTTCCTCCACGCGCAGATAGAGCGGGTTCACGAAGCGGCGACTCGAGGGGTAATACGGGCTCGGCTGCTGCGCGCGCAGCGGGAGCGGCGCAGACAGCGGATTGATGAGGATCATGCCGGCACCCAAACTCGCGGCCCAGCGTCCGAGCCCACGCAGGTCGGCGAGATCCCCGATGCCCCACGATTGCGTCGAGCGCGTCGCGTACAACTGTGCCGCCCATCCCCACGTGCGGCCAGACGGCCTCGGACAGCGGCCGGGGCTGACGATGACTCGGATCGGGGCACCGTCGTCGGCCGGGTGAAGGTCATGGTAGCCGAGCGGAATATCGGGCGGCAGCGTGCCGACGACGTCGAGCGTGGCGCCATCTTCGAGAATGAGACGGCCCGGCGTCGGAATCTCGATCGACTCGCCGGCGCGTTGCACGAGCAGCGGCGGTGGCGCCGGCGCATCGCCCTCTGCGCCCATCGCGTGACGCAACGCCTCGCGCGTCGCCGGCGAGAGGGTGCGCCATTCGCCGAAGGTGTCGTGATAGCCGTCGGCGATGCCCCACGGATCTGTCATCCCGGTCATAGTACGCGTCGCGGCAGCTGCCCGCGCCGTTATGCGCGCTTTCGCGCGCGCGGCGGCCGACGCGGCGTCGACGCCTGCAGAATCGCGGTGAGGTCGGCGCCGGCTGATTGGCGCAGCAGCGCCCACAGATCGCCGACGCCGCGCACGCGCGCGGGCAGTGTCGCGAGCGTGAAGTCGCGCGGGTCCACCCCGGCGTGGACCTCGCGCCACGTGAGCGGGGTCGACACGCCGGCGAAGTCCGAGCCCCGGGCGCTGTACGCGGTCGCGAGCGTCTTGCCGCGGAAATTCTGCATGTAGTCGATGTAGACGCGGCGCCCGCGCGCGTCCACCGCGCGCTCGACGGTCGCCGCGCGCGGATGCCGGTCGGCGACGAGCGTGGCGACGATCTCGCAAAAGATGCGGCCCGTTTCGTACGACGTGCCGGGCGGCAGCGGAACGTAAACGTGCATGCCCGTCGCGCCGGAGGTTTTCGGAACGGACGGCGTGCCGATGCGGTCCAGCTCGTCGTGGATCCAACGCGCAACGTCGACGACGGTCGCGAACGGGACGCCGGGCATGGGATCGAGATCGAGGACGGCGTGGTCGGGGTCGTCGAGCGCGCCGACGCGGGAGAACCACGGATCCTGCGAGATGGCGGCGATCTGTGCCATGGAGAGCAGCGTGATCAGCGAGCCGCCGATGAGTCGGCTCGGAACTTCTGTGTCCACCGCCAAGCGCTCCACGCGAACGCCCGGCGGCACGTCGGCCGGGGCGCGCTGTTGATAGAACGCCTTGCCGCGCACGCCGTCGGGAAAGCGCCGCATGACGAGCGGCCGGTCGGCGACTGCGGGCAGGACCAACGGCGCCGCCCACGCGTAATAGCGCAGCAATGCACCCTTCGTGAGCCCCAGACCGGGCCAGAACACCTTGTCGAGGTGACTGACGGCGAGCGTCCCGCCGTCGGGCAGATCGATCACCGCGTCGGCGCCGTGCGTCTCGAGCTCGGCGAGCCGTGCGATCAACGTGCCGGTGACGCCGGACGCCGGCGGCCACGCCTCCACCTCACGGGAATGGCCGCCGCCGGCGCGACGGCGTGTGACCGCGCGGCGCCCCGCCACGCCGCGCGCCGTGTCGATCGGCACGACGGGCTCGCGCCGCACCTCGCTCGGGTCGATGTCGTCGCGCAGGCCGACATATTTCGGATGTCGCATCTTGCCGTCCGCCGTCCATTCGGTGAACGCGACCTCGACGACGATCGCCGGCCGCGTCCAGTGTGGCCGCTCGTTCGCGACCGGCCGCGTCGCGAACGGGCACGTCTTGACCTCCAGCGGACGCAAGAGCGTGGCCACGCGATCGAGCTCACGCGCGCTGAAGCCCGTGCCCGTGTGGCCGACGGGCATGAGCGCGTCGCCTTGCCAGACGCCCAGCAGCAGTGCGCCGAAGTGCGGGCGGCTGCCGCGTCCCTCGGTCCAGCCACCGACAACGCATTTCTGTCGCCGCAGGACCTTGATCTTCCGCCAGGCGCTGCTGCGCCGTCCCGACTGGTAGGGTGAGTCGAGCTGTTTGGCGACGAGGCCTTCCCAGCCTCGGTCGAGCACATCGCGGTAGAGCGCGCGCCCGTCACCCGGGCGGAACTCAGAGAGCCGCAGCCGTGGCGTCCCCGTGTTGCCGAAGATGCGCTCGAGGCGCGCGCGCCGGGCCGTGAGCGGGAGCGGGCGCACGTCCTGCTCCCCATCACGCAACACGTCGAACGCCACGAAGGCGACCGGCTCGGTGCCCTCGCGGCCGCCGATGTCCCGCTCGGAGGTCAGGTGGATCCGCCCCTGCAGCCGCTGGAAGCCGGCGGGCTCGCCGTGTTGGTCGAGCGCGACGATCTCGCCGTCGAGCACCACGTCCGCCTTGAGGCGGCGCGCGAACGCGGCGAGCGCGCGCGAGATTTCCGGAAATTGCCCCGTTTTGTCGTTACCCAGCCGCGACCAGAGCCTGACGGCGTCGGGTCCGCCGCCGGCCCGCACCACCGCAAGAGTACGGATGCCGTCGTACTTGGGCTCATATGCGAAGCGTGGATCGGCCAACGGCGCCTCGTCGAGCGAGGCCAGCATCGGGCGGGGCAGGGGCTGTGGCATCGACGTTGCTGTCAGTGTAAGCATGTCCGAGCCGCCGGAGTCGCCGAAGACGCAGCCCGCCGCGCGAGTGCATCAGTTCACCGTGAACCGCGGGATGACGCCGGTGCTGCTCATCGAAACCACCGCCTGGTACCTCGGACTGTTACAGGCCGCGCTCGCCCGCGTCGTTCTCGAAGGTCAGAACTGAGCGGCAAATTTCTTGCTGAGTCGGTCCGCGGAGGTGAACGTATGAAGGCGACCGACCTGCTCAAGAAGCAGCACAAGAGCGTCAAGGCCCTGTTCAAGAAGGTGGAAGACACCGAGGACGGCCGCCGGCGCCGTCAGCTCATGGAGGAGATCGCCAACGAGCTCAAGATGCACACCCAGATCGAAGAAGAAATCTTCTATCCGGCCGTTCGTGAGATTGGCTCATCCAAGGCCGAGGAGATGGTCGACGAGTCGTACGAAGAGCACCATGTCGTCGACCTCGTGCTGGCGGAGCTGCCGAACGTCGATCCCGAAGACGAACGGTTCGCCGCGAAGATGACCGTGCTGTCCGAGCTGGTGGAGCATCACGCCGACGAGGAAGAGGACGAGATGTTCCCGATGGCCGAGAAAAAGCTCGGCAAGGAGCGGCTGCAACAGCTCGGCGAGCAGATGGAGCAGATGGCAGGCGGCCAGCGCCGGGCCGCGTGATGCGCCGCTCGGCCGGGTTGCTTCTGATCCTGGCCCTCGTCGCTTGCGCTCTGTGGGCGACGGGTGTGATCACGGTTCACGTCAACCCGCCGAAAACCGAGCATGTGAGCGCCTCGCCGTTCTGGCAGGAGAAGGGCGGCGAGGCGCAGCTTCCTCCACCACTGCGAATCTGGGTCGACCTGGCCAAGACGACGCGGCCCGCCGCGGTGAACGTCTCCACGACCCAGCGGGTGAAGGGTCGCGGTCCGCTGCCCGAGGATTTCTTCCGACGATTCTTCGGTGGTCCGCGCGACAGTGAGCCCCCACGCGGCCGCCAGAGCCTCGGCTCCGGCGTCATCGCCTCCGCCGACGGTTACATCGTCACCAACGGGCACGTCGTCGCCAATGCCGACGAGATCGTCGTGAGGCTCAGCGATCACAGCGAGCACCGAGCAAAAGTCGTCGGCGTGGACGCGCGCACGGACCTCGCCCTCTTGAAGATCGACGCGTCCAACCTTCCCGCGCTGCCCTTCGGCGATTCCGACAAGCTCGAGGTCGGCGAGCCGGTCATGGCGATCGGCAACCCATTCGGGCTCGACCAGACCGTGACGACGGGCATCGTCAGCGCCAAGGAACGGTTCATCGGCAGTGGACCGTACGACGACTTCATTCAAACCGATGCGTCGATCAATCCAGGCAACTCCGGCGGTCCGCTCGTCGATACCCGGGGCACGCTGGTGGGCATCAACACGGCGATTTTTTCGCAGACCGGCGGCTCCGTCGGCATCGGCTTTGCCATTCCGGTGAACCTCGCCAAGGACGTACTGCGTCAACTGAGGGATCATGGTGAGGTCGTGCGGGGCTACCTCGGCGTGGCGGTGATACCGCTGACTCCAGAGGCTCGGCAGGCCGCGAAGCTCGAAAGCAGCCGCGGCGCGCTGGTCGCCGAGACGGTGTCGGGCTCTCCTGCCGCCTCGGCGGGGATCAAACCGGGCGATATCATCCTGGGGTTCCAGGGGGAGCCGGTTCAGAACCCCCACGACCTGACCCGCCGTGTCGCGGGGACGCCGCCCGGCGCCAAGGTCGAGTTGCGCGTCACGCGAGGTGGTCGCGAGACGCCCGTCGAAGTCACGCTCGGACGGCTCAAGGACGCGCCGCCGACGCCGTCGGGCGCAGAGCGTTGAGCAGGATTCGCCGGCTGCTCTGCTAGGATCTAGCCAACGATCATTCCCGAGGAGGTGGGCCCAATGACCAGACTCATCGCGATTCTCGTGGCGCTGATGTTCGCGCTCGGCGCCGTCAGCGTGCCGATGGCGAACGCCGCTGGCACGACGACGAAGCCCCCGGCCAAGAGCGACAGCTCGGAGACCAAGGGCGGCGCCGGCAAGCCGATGAAGAAGCAGCTCGACATCAACAGCGCAAGCGACGAGGAGCTCAAGCAACTGCCGGGCATCGGCGACGCGCTGTCCAAGAAGATCGTCGACAATCGGCCGTACAAGCGGAAGGACGAGCTCGTCTCCAAGAAGGTGTTGCCGCGCGCGACCTACGAGAAGATCAAGGACCAGATCATCGCCAAGCAGGACTCCGCCGCCAGCAGCGCGCCGAAAAAGTAGCTCGGCGAGCCGGGGCGGAGCCAGCGCTCCGCCCCGGGCGCCGCCCGCCCGAGCCTGCTCGTCGTTCGTTTCACACACGCCTGCATTCGGTGTTCTTGGCGCGAGAGACTGCTTGCTCACCGGAGGTGCGGCATGGACGCGAAGCAGGATATGATCCGCTCGGCCGAGCACGAGTACGCCCAGCTGCGCGCCGCGGTTCGCGGGCTCGATGAAGCGCGCATGAGCGAGGCCTGGCTGGGGACGTGGGGCGTGCGCCAGATCGTGGCTCACATCGCCGGCTGGCACCGCGAGATGCTGCCGGCGCTCGAGCGCGTGGCCCGTGGACAAACGCCTTACTCCGATGGTGCCTACGATGATTTCGACCGCTGGAACGCTCGGTTCGTCGACGAGCGAAAGGACGTTGCGACGCGCGAGCTGCTGCACGAGATGGACGCGTCGCATCGGGAGTTCCTCGAAGCCGTCGCACGGCTGTCCGAAGCCGACCTGGTCGAAGGAGCGACAGCGCGCGGACTCGTCGACGGCGTGGGCGCTGGCCACTACCGCGAGCACGCGGCGCAGATCACGGAGTGGCGCGCCCGGTCGATGCGCTGAAGGCGGGCTTCGCTGAGGACGATTCCCCGGCGCGCGGTGGTCGCGCTCTTTCTGGAGCGTCAGCACCTGGCGCGGCCACGGGCGCGCGCGCTCACCGCGAATTGGCTGCAGCGATTCGTCGAGGACGTCGGCGGCGTGCAGCTCGACTCCATCAATGTGCTCGAGCGCGCGCACTATCTGACGCTCTGGAGTCGCTTCGGGCCCTACGACCGGGCGCGGCTGGATCGGCTCGTGTATCGACGGCGGCTGTTGTTCGAGTACTGGGCGCACGCCGCGTGTCTGGTGCCGACGTCGATGCTGCCATGGTGGCGTCGCGCGATGCTGGATTACCGTGTGCACCATACGGGATGGTCCGACTGGCTGCGCCGTAATAGCCGCACGCTCCGGCGCGTGCGCGAGACGATCGCGCAGAACGGGCCGATGGCGAACGCGGACTTCGACGGACGCCGTCCGCGCGGCGCGTCGGGGTGGTGGAATTGGAAGCCCGTTCAGCACGCGCTGCACTATCTGTGGATGAGCGGCGCGCTGGCCATTCACTCGCGGCGACATTTCCACAAGCGGTTCGACCTGTTCGAGCGCGCGCTGCCGGCCGCGGCGGCGCTGAACACGGCCACGCCTGACGAATTCAGGCGCTGGCACCTCGAGCGCACGCTGCACGCGCTCGGCGCCGCCACGCTCGCGGACGTGACCGGGTATTTCACGTTTCCGCGCTTCGGCCCAGGGGGACGGCGCGCAGCGCTGGCCGAGTTGCGCACGCGTGGCGCCATCACCGACGTCGAGGTGGAGGGCTCGAGCGTGCCGTGGCTGGTGCTGACGCGTGACCTGCCCGCGCTGGCGCGCGCCGCGCGCCGCGGAGCCGCGTCGGTCGGCACGACCCTGTTGTCGCCATTCGACTCGCTGCTCTGGTATCGCGAGCGCGTGGCGCGTCTGTTCGGCTTCGATTACCGGATCCAGGTTTACACCCCGAGCGCCAAGCGGCTGCACGGCTATTACACGATGCCGATCCTGCACGATGGGCAGCTGATCGGACGCGTCGACGCGAAAACGCATCGGTCCGCGCGCCGACTCGAGGTCGTGAGCGTGCACTTCGAGCCGTGGTTCGCGTCCGGCCGCACGACACCGACGGGCGACGGTATGCTGGACCGCGATGCGGCGGCGGCGGGGTTGGCGGACGCGCTCCACTCGATGGCGACGTTCGTGGGCACCGACGAAGTCACCCTGGGCGCGGTCACGCCGTCTCGACTGCGCGCGCCGGTGCAGCGGGCGCTGCTGGCGGGGCAGGGCTCAGCCCGCGATTCGTCAGTCCGCGATTAGAACGAGGTCCGTCGTGATCGTCTGCTGACCATCGCGCGGGTAGAGCTGCGTGACGAGGGTACGATGACCCGGCGCGCTGATTTTCAGATGCAGGTGCGGCGGCCGGCCGGGATAGCGGCCGGGCGCGACGGTCTGATAGCGGAAGCTGCCATCGGGACCTGTCCGCTGGGTCGCGCGCAGCTCGTCCTGATATTCGCCGCGGCCATCTGCCGACCACCACTCCAGCCGCGCGGCCGGCAGCGGATGACAACCCTTCGACGAGCGTACGGTGCCGCTCACGACGAGGCCGTGCCCGGTGACCGCGCGCTCGGGGGCGTCCGGCTTGTAGAACGGCCCGAGCATGTCGGCCTTGGTCGGCGCGCAAGCTGGCGACTGCGCCGACGCGGTCACGCTCAGCGCCAGCACGAGGACGAGAGCGAGCACGACTCGAGCCACGTACGCATGGTAGCATCGCGCGCTGAACGCGGAGGCGATGCATGGCGATGTGGCGGTCGATGGATTCGGGCTGGGGCGTGGCGGCGGTGCGCGTCGTGATGGGACTGATCTTCGTGCACGCGGGCTGGAACAAGATCGCCGCCGGCTTCGGCGTCGTCGCATCGAACTTCGCCAAGATGGGCATGCCGATGCCTGGGCTCACGGGCCCGTTCATCGCATTGCTCGAGCTGATCGGCGGCGCGCTCCTGGTGGTCGGCCTCGCGGGTCGCTGGGTCGGACTGCTCTTCGCGCTCGAATTCATCGTGGCGGCGTTCGTCGTGAAGTTACCCACCGTCGGTTTTGCGGGCACACGGCTGGATCTCCTGCTGCTCGCGGGCAGCGTGCTGTTGTTCTTCGCGGGCTCGGGTCGCCTGTCGGTCGACGAGGTGTGGCTGGAGCGTCGGCGCGCTTGATGCGTGGTGTCTGGAGGGTGTTCGCGACGTACGTCGCCGCGGTCGCAGGCATCTTCGCCGCGTCGGGCGTCGCGATCGTTACGCTGAAGTCGATCTTTCCCGACACGCCCGATCAGGCGCTGCTCCAATCGCTCCCCGCGCTCATCGCCGGAAGTCTGGCCTCGTCGTTCGCGCTGGTCTTCACCCTCCTCGCGATCGTGCAGCCGACGACGCCGGCGGCGTTGAGACTGGCGCCCGGATGGGAGACGGGCCGCGCGCTCGCCGTGATGGTCCTCGGGATGCTCGCGCTCGGGCAGGCGCTGGACTCGCTCACGTCGCTCCTGGGATTCGGTCAGCACGGCGCGATGATGCTGGTGCGCCGCGTGCTGGAAGGCGCCGTCGGCCCAGACTTGTTCGGCGCCGTCGTGGTGTTCGGGCCGATCGCGGGCGTCGCGGAGGAGCTGTTCTTTCGGGGTTACATGCAAACGCGGCTCGGCGAGACGTGGGGCGCGACGCGCGCCGTCGTCGTCACCGCGGCGTGTTTCGGCGTGCTCCACGTCGACCTGTCCGGTGTGCACATGGCGCTCGCGTTCGCGATGGGCCTCTATCTCGGCTTCATCGTCGAGCGAACCGGCAGCGTGCTGCCCGCGGTCGTCTGTCACGTCGTCAACAACGTCGTCTACACATTGCAGACCGCGTTCGGCGCCACGGTGCAGGATCGCGCGACCAACGCGGTTCTGGCAGCCGCGTGCACGCTCGCGTTCGCCCTGTGTCTGGCGTGGCTGCGCCGCGCCGCGCCGTCCCCGGCGCGCTCGTGACTGTTGCGGCAGCGCGGGCGAGGGCGGTACGCTCCATCACCACCAGCTGAGAGTGGAGGTCACGCATGTCCGAGCTGACGCGGCGCTACGTCGTGATGGCGCTCGCCACGGCCGCGCCCTTCGATCCGACGGATCACGATGGCGCGTTCGTGTTGAAACCGTGGAAGGATCCCGCCGCGCTCCGCGCGCTCGCCACGTACCGCGATCACTGCTATCCGGAGCTGGCGCGTGATCTCGACGCCTGGATCCGCGCGATCCAGGCCGGGCCAACCGTTCGCGGCGACGTCGGGCGCCGCAATGAGCCGCATCTGAGAAAGGGCCACATCAGAGGCTCGCGACATCCGGTGCGCGGCAAGCGCCGTCGGCGCCGGCGCTGAGAGGCGCCGCATGAGCGACGATCTCGTCAAGGAATGCATCGCGGCACGCGACGATGCGCGACCGCATCGGCCGCCGAGCGAGACGCGGCGACTGAGCCTCACCGAGGCGTATGCGGTGCAGGATCGGCTGCGTGCGACGCTCGTCGAGCGTGGTGACCGCGTGGCCGGCTGGAAGGCCGGGTTCACCAACAAAGCGGGACAGGAGACGTGGCAGGTCTCCGAGCCGGTCTGCGCGTTTCTACTGGCGAGCAGCGTGCTGTCGACCGGCGCCGAGATCGCCGCCTCACGCTTCGTGAAGCCCGGGGTCGAGGCGGAGATTGCGTTCGTGATGAAGCACGATCTGGCTGGCCCGGGCATCACGGTGCCGCGGGCGCTGCAGGCCGTCGAGGGGGCCGTGCCCGCGCTGGAGCTCATCGACTTCCGTCACAGCGGCAAGCCGGTCGGCACGGACGTGATCGCCGACGGCGTGTATGCGAAAGCCATCGTCGTGGGCGGCGCACTGACGCCGGTGAGCGGCCTCGATCTGGCGCTGGAGGGCCTCGTTTACGAGCAGAGCGGCGTCGTCGTGGCCACGAGCACGGCGTTCGAGGTGATGGGCAATCCGCTCAACTCGCTCGCGTGGATTGCGAACCATCTCGGTACGCGAGGGCAGGGGCTGCGCGCCGGCGACGTCGTCATGAGCGGCTCGGTGTCGAAGATTCTCAGCGTGAAGGCCGGCGACAGCGTCCGCGCGACCTTCACCCGCCTTGGATCCGTCAGCGTGAAATTCGTATGAGCAAGATGGAGTCCATCCTCGTCACCGGAGGCGGTGGCGGCATCGGCGGCGCCGTCGTCCGCGCCTTCGCGGAGCGCGGCTGCGGCGTGGTCATCGCCGATCTCGGCGACAGCGCGAACACGATGGCTGCCGCGATTCGCGCCGATGGCGGCCGTGCTGTCGGCGTGCGCGCCGACGTCACGCGGAGCGAGGACATGCAGGCCCTGGTGGCGGTCGCCGAGCGCGAGCTCGGCGGACTAGACGTCCTGGTGACGTGCGCGGGTCTCGGGCTGAGCGGGCTGCTCGCGACGCAGGCCGAGGCGGACTGGCTGCGCGTGATCGACGTCAATCTGAACGGCACGTACCGCGCGATCCGCGCCGTGCTGCCGCGAATGATGGCGCAGGGGCACGGGCGCATCGTGACGATCGCGTCCGTCCTCGGCAAGATGGGTGGTTACGGCTACGTGAGCGCCTACACGGCGAGCAAGCACGGTGTCATCGGCATCACGCGCGCGCTCGCCGCCGAGCTGGGCTCGCAGGGCTACCCAGGCATCACTGTGAATGCGATCTGCCCGGGCTACACGCGTGCCGGCATGGGCATCGCCGTGCAGTCCACGAAAGCCGGCCCGCGCTCCGGCGAGGAGATCTTCGAGCGCTACTACAAGCGGCAGGTCCCTCAGCGGCGAATGATGGAGCCCGAGGAGATCGCTCACGTCGCCGTCTTCCTCGCGTCGCCCGAGTCGGCGGGCATCACCGGCCAGGCGCTCAACGTGGACGGCGGCTTCGTGATGTCCTAGTGACCACGGCCGAGCTCGTGGCGCTCACGCGCGCGCGCCTGGCCGCGCGCGAGCGTCGTGTCGTGATCGGCGGTCCGCTCGTGAAGGCGGCGGTGCTCGTCCCGATCCTGGATCGTGGCGAGCCGTGGCTCGTCTTCGCCAAGCGCACCGACACCGTGGGCCAGCACGCCGGGCAGATTTCGTTCCCCGGTGGCCGCGTAGACCCGAGCGATGCCGGCTTTCTCGAGGCGGCGCTCCGCGAGGCGCACGAGGAGGTGGGACTGCCGCCGGAGATCGTCGAGCCGCTCGGCGCGCTCGACGATCAGGAGACCGTCGCCACGCAGTTCATCATCACGCCGTGGGTGGGAGTGGTGCGCGGGACCGTCGCCTGGAAGCCGGACGGCGTCGAGATCGAGCGCGTGATCGAAGTACCGTTCGGCGCGCTGCTCGACGCGGCGAATGCTCGGACCGAGCGCTGGACGCGCGACGGCGTCACACGCGACGTCTATTTCTACGACTACGCGGGCGACACGATCTGGGGCGCGACGGCGCGCATCCTCCGCGACTATCTGGCCATTCTCGGGACGCCGCCGTCGCCGTGACGCGGGAGTCCGAAGTCGGTCTCTGTGTCACGTGCCGCCATGCGCGATGCGTCGAATCCGCCCGCGGCTCACGCTTCTGGCTTTGCGGGCGGAGCGCCGACGATTCCCGCTTCGCGAAGTATCCGCGGCTGCCCGTGCTGCAGTGCGCGGGCTTCGAGGTGACCGACGCGCCTCCGGGCGAGCCCCGCAGCGCCTAGCCCTTCACGCCGCCCGCGCCCCAGCCCTGGACGAGATAGCGCTGGACGGCGGCGAAGAACAGCACCGCGGGAACGGTGATCATGACGCCGGCGGCCATGATCATGCCCCAGTCGACGATCGTCGCATTGAAGAGGTCGTTGACTCCGACGGGCAGCGTCTTGAGCTCTTCGGACGTGATGAGCACGAGCGCGAAGAGGAAGTCGTTGTAGGCAAGAATGAACGTGAAGATCGCGGCCGCGATCAGGCCCGGCAGCGCGAGCGGCAGCACGACGTGCCACACGGCGCCCCCGCGGCCCGCGCCGTCGACCAGCGCCGCTTCCTCGAGCTCGAGCGGGATCGACTCGAAGAACGCGCGCAGCAGCCAGAGGCAGAACGGCAGGCAGAACGTCGTGTACGAGAGCACGAGCGCCAGCCGCGTGTTCACGATGCCGAGCTGCTTCACGAGGATGTAGAACGGGATGATGATCATCACCGGCGCGAACATGTACGTGACGAGAATGAGCCCGGCGACCTTGTCGCGCCCCGCGAACGAAAAGCGCGTGAGGCCGTAGGCACCGAGCGCCGATACGGTCAGCGTCAGCGCCACCGTCGCCAGCGACACGAGCGCGCTGTTGCGGAAGAACGTCGCAAACGCGGTGTCGGCGAAGAGCCGGTCGAAGTTCTCCAGCGTCGGGTGTGCTGGCACCAGCCGCGGCGGCGTGGCGAAGATCTCCGCCGACGGCTTGAGCGAGGTCGACAGCATCCAGAACAGCGGGAAGGCGCCGACCACGAGGAGGACGAGCGCGCCGACGTAGAGCAGGCCGGCCCGGCCCGGGCGCCTCACGACAGCGCCTCCTGCCGCTCGAAGACGCGAAAGTACACGGCCGTGGCGACGATGAGCATGACGAACATGATCACCGCGAGCGCCGCGCCCATGCCGGCCTGCAGATAGGTGAAACTGCGCGCGTAGGCGTAGACGGGTAGGGTGCGGATGTAGCGGCTGACCCCGCCGTCGCCCGCCATGAGCCAGACCGTGTCGAACTTGGTGAACATCCAGATCGAGCGCAGCAGCACGATGACGAAGAGGACGCTGCGCGTCTGCGGCAGCGTCACGTGCCGAAACCGGCGCCAGGCGCCGGCGCCGTCCACCGTCGCCGCTTCATAGAGCTCCGGCGGGATCGTCTGCAGCCGGGCCAGGTAGGTCACGACGACGAACGGAAAGAATTGCCAGACGCTCGTGATGACGAGCGACGCCATGATCCAGTCCTTGCCGAGCCACGCGACGGGTGCGCGCGTGACGCCCGCCGCGACCAGCAGATGGTTGACGAGCCCGTAGGAATCGTTGAGCAGCCATTTCCACAAGATGACCGCGACGATCGTGGGGATCACGTAGGGAAACAGCACGACCCCGCGCAGGAGGTTGCGTCCCCGAAAGCCCTCGTTGAGCAGCAGCGCGGCGGGGATGCCGACGGCGAGCTGTAGCACCAGCGTGGCGCCGGCATAGACGAGCCCGTGGCCGAAGCTGTTCCAGAATTCTTCGTCGTGCGCGAAGTAGACGTAGTGGCCGAGGCCGACGAAGCGCTGCACGGGCAGGAACGCGTGCTTGTCGAAGAGGCTGAGCCAAGCGTTATACAGGACCGGGAAAACGACGAGCCCGCCGAGCAGAAGGAGCGACGGGGCGAGGAGGAGCCAGCCGGCGACGGCGTTCTTCCTCACTCGCCCCGCTCTCCGACGGCGATTACGACCAGCGCTTGTGACCGAGCTGGGTCAGCAGCTCCTCGGCGCGCTTCTGCGCGCGGTCGGCCTCGGCCTTGGGTGGCTTCTGCCCGTCCATGACGGCCACCACCATGTCGGCCACGATGCTCGAGCCGTCGAGCTCGGCGAGGAACGGCAAGAGATTGTCGTCCGGCCGCGTGAACCCGAGCGGGAGCAACCGCTTCTGCTGAAGCGCGGCGAGCATCACGTCGTGCCAGTACTTCCACTTCTTGATACGCGGATGCGCGAGGTACTCCGCGTCGTTGATCATCGACTTGAAGATCGGCGTCAGGTGGATTGGCACCGAATGGCAGTACGCCATATAGTGCTCTTTCTTGTAGAAGAGCTTCAGAAACTCGAACGCCTCGTTCGGATACTTCGACTGCGTGAACGCCGCCCAGTTCTCGCCGTCGAGCGTCGTCATGCCGATCTTGCCGGACGGTCCGCGTGGACGCAGCATCGGCGCGAAGTGCTCGGGGTCGCGCATGTTGTCCGGCGCGTACTTCTCGATGTAGCCGATCGCGCGCGCACCTGACAGGTGCGACATCGCGATCTTGCCGGTGGCGAGCGCGGCCTGCGTGTCGAGGTATTTCTGCCCTGCCCAGCCGGCGGGCTGAAACTTGTTCAGCTTCTGCAGATAGTCGAGGATCTCGAGCATCGACTTGCCGTTGAGCTGCGGCCGCCACGTCTTGGCGTCGACCCAGGTGCCGCCGTTGGAGGCCAGCCACTCCGCGGGGTGCACGAAGCCCATGTAGAGCTTTTCGCCCGGCACCTGGATCGCGTAACGCCCGTCCTCCGTCAGCGCCGCGCAGAGCTTCAGCATGTCGTCGAAGGTCTCGGGTGGCTTGAGCCCCTTCTTCTCGCGCAGATCGCGCCGCTCGCAGAAGTACGTGGCACCCATCGCGTGCGTCACGCCCCAGTACTTGCCGTCGAAATACTGCAGCTTCAGCGTCGCCTCGTGGATGTCGTTCTCGCCGAGCGCGCGGATCAGCTCGTCCATCGGCCTCAACAGATGCTTGACGTAGAGCGACGCCGTCATGAACGGATTGAGATGCGTGAGATCCGGCGGGCTGCCGGCGGCCAGCGAGGCGAGCAGCTTCGTGTTTAGATCGCCCCAGCCCAGGGCCTGCTGCTTGACCTTGAATCCGGGGAACTTACGCTCGAACTCCGCGATGGAGGTGTCCTGAATCGTCTTGACCGTCTGGGCCTCCACCTCGGTGTGCCAGACGTTGAGCTCGCGCACCTGCTGGCCGATGGCGGCCGGCGCGCGTGAGAGCAGCGTGCCGCCCGCAGCGGCGGCGGCGGTGGTCCTGAGGAAAGCGCGGCGGGAAACGAGCGCGGATCGCGTCATTGGGTTCCGCTCCTTGGGTTGACGTCCACTCCTTACGGCGACCACAGATAAAGGAAGCGCGGACCGGCTCCGGCCAGGGCGGCCAGCCGCTCCACCGTGCTGTCCAGGGCGGCGCGCGCTTCCGTGCGCGTCTGCGCGTAGTAGGTCGCCTGATACTCGCGCGGTCGCTTGTACACGATCACCTTCGCCTCGTCTACTCCGATCGCGGTGCGCGCCGCCGCCAGCGCATCGGGCATGTAGCCGATGGCGTCCACGAGATGCTTGTCGAGCGCCTGCGGCGCGGTGTAGATGCGTCCGTCGGCGATCTGGCGCGCGGCCGGCTCTGGCATGTGCCGGCGCTCCACGACCTTGGCGACGAACTGCCGCTGCAGCTCGTCGATCACGGACTGGAAGATCGCTCGCTCCTCCGGCGTCAGGGTCCGGAACGGGCTGCCCATGTCCTTAAACTCGGCGGACTTGAACGTGTTGGTCGCGACGCCAATCTTGCCGAGCAGACCCTCGACGTTGGCGGTGACCATGATGGTGCCGATCGAGCCCGTCACGGTGGTCGGATGAGCGATGATGCGGTCGGCGGCGAGCGCGATGTAGTAGCCGCCCGAGGCCGCCACATCCATGAGCGCGGCCACGACCGGCACGTGTGTCTGCTCCCGGAAGAGCGTGATCTCGCGGAAGATGATGTCCGACGCGGTGACCGTGCCGCCCGGCGTGTTGATGCGAATCACGAGGCCCCGTACGTTACGGTCCTTCGCCGCCTTGGTGAGCTCTTCGCGGATGCGCACGAGCATCGGGACCTTCGCGGGCGAGGGGCCGAGCCCAAGGCCGCTCGATGGCGCTTCGTCGCTGATGAAGCCGGAGACGTCCATCAGCAAGATCTTCGCCTCGCCCTTGCCCTCGACGACTTCCTCTTCGAGCGGTCGCACGCGCGGTGTGAGATCCACGGAGAGGACCGAGCATCCGGTCAGCATCAGAACGACGATCAGCAGCGCGGTGACGTGGCGAAGCATGCCGGCCAGTATACTAGCGCCTCATGAGCCTCTCCATCGATGACGTCCACGCCGCGGCGCGACGCCTGCGCAATCGCATTCACCGCACGCCAGTCGTCTCGTGCCAGTCCCTGGACGACGCCACGGGGTTTGCCGTGTTCTTGAAGTGCGAGAACCTGCAGCGCGCGGGCGCGTTCAAAATCCGCGGCGCGCTGAACAAGCTGCTCACGCTCGGCGACGACGAGCGGCGGCGCGGTGTCGTCGCATTCTCGTCGGGTAACCACGCGCAGGGCGTCGCCCTGGCCGCGCAAATGACGGAGACGACGTCGATCATCTGCATGCCGTCCGACGCGCCGAAGCTCAAGCTGGAAGCGACGCGGCGGTACGGGGCCGACGTGGTGTTCTACGATCGTCAGCGCGACGATCGCGAAGCGGTGGCGCGGGCCCTGGCCGAGAAGACGAACCGCGTGCTCGTGCCGCCCTACGACGACTACGCGATCATGGCCGGGCAGGGCACGGCCGCCCTGGAGCTGTTCCAGGACGTCCCCTCGCTCGATGCGTTGCTCACGCCGGTCGGCGGCGGCGGTCTCATGGCGGGATGCTCGACGGTGGCGCGCTCGCTCTTTCCCGGTATCCAGATCTTCGGCGTCGAAACCGATACGGCGAACGACACGTACCTGTCGCTGCGCAAAGGAGAGCGAGTGACGATTCCGCCGCCGCCGACGATCGCCGACGGGATCCGTCTCACCACGCCGGGGGCGCTGACGTTTCCGATCGTCAAAGCCAACGTCAACGACATCGTGCTGGTGAGCGACGACGAGGTGCGCGAGGCCGTGCGCTTCCTGGCGCTGCGCGCCCACGTGGTGGCGGAGCCGACGGGCGCGGTGGCCGCCGCCGCGGTCCTCTCCGGCCGGCTGCCGCTTCCTCCCGGCGCGCGTGTCGGCGTCGTCCTCTCCGGAGGGAACGTCGATCCCGATGTGCTCGGCGCAATTCTGAACGGCTGAGCTCGAAATCCGTCGCGACGTCCGCCACGTCAGGCGGCGGCCAGTCGTAGGTCGTCGGTCAGCATCCGATAGAGTCGCTCTTGCGCCGCGCTGTCTTCCCCTCGCAGCACGGCCGAGGGATGCAGCGTCGCGAGCGTCCGAGGCGCCCAGCGGGTCGTGAACACGCGACCGCGATCGCGCATGAGCCGGAAGTCGTCGCCGAGCAATGCGCGCGCCGCCGTGGCGCCGAGACAGACGAGCGTCGCCGGCTTGATGAGCGCCAGCTCTGCTTCGACCCATGGCCGGCAGGCGACGATCTCCGACAACCGCGGCGTCTGGTGGATACGCCGCTTGCCCCGCATGACGAACTTGAAGTGCTTCACGGCATTGGTGACGTAGAGCGAGTCGCGATCCAGACCGGCTTCACGCAGCGCTTGATCGAGCACCTCGCCGGCCGGGCCGACGAACGGCGCGTCGCGCAGATCCTCCTGATCACCGGGCTGCTCGCCGACGAGGACGACACGCGCATCCGCCGGGCCACGTCCGAAGACAGTCTGCGTCGCGTCCCGGAATAACTCACAGCCCTGGCACCGCTTGGCCGCTGCCGTCAGCGCCGCGAGATCGGCACCCGCGGGAACGAACGCCGCGGCGCCGCCGCCCTCGGCCTCGAGGCGAAGGACTTCTTGCTGCTCGGCGCGCTCGGCCTCACGACGTCCGCGAGCGGCCAGTCCGTGGAGGCGCCGGACCATCGGGTCGGCGCTGTCCTCGAGCAGGTCCCGTCGCTCGTTCACGACGCGCCACAGGACCTGGTAGAGCGCGTCCCAGCGCGCGGCGTCCTGCGCGGCCGCGGCCTGGCGGGCGAGATCGAGGAACCGGGGCGGCACGCGGAAGAATCTGGCGGCGGCCGGCGGCGGCGGCGCGCCCGGTCGCTCGCGCCAGTCGACGTCTCCGGGACCCACGCCATCGCTCAGCAGCGCACGCGCCGCGGCCTGCCAGCTTTCGAACGTGGGCTCGATCTCGACGGTCACCATGACCCCACCACGCGCGCCGCGCGGCTTACCGCCGGTGAAACGCGGGAACGACCTCGTCGGCGAGCTGGCGGAGCTGGTCGAGCATCATCTCCGGCGGGCACATCGGTCGTGCGATGAACTTCGATCCGCCGCCGGCGACGTATTCCTCCAACCGTTCGCGCAGGAGCGCGGGTGGGCCAAACGCCGTACACCGCTCCAGCGTCGCGTCGTCGACGCGATTGCGAGGAACGAACGGGCCGGCGATCGCGCGCGCAGTGGCGCGATCGGCGGCGAAGCAAAAGTTCACGAGCGTCCCGAAATGATCGACCGGCACTTCGCGGCCAGCTTCTGCCGCGAATCGCTGCGTCTGCGCCACGCCGGCCGCAAAGCGGTCGGGCGGAATGAATGACGGGATCCAGCCGTCGCCGAGGCGGCCCGCGCGCTTCATCGCCGCTTCGCTGTTGCCGCCGATCCACGCGGGCATCGGCTGCTGGATGGGCCGAGGCAGCACGGTGATCTTGTCCAGGCGCCAGAAGTCGCCCTCGAAGCTGACCTGGTCCTCGCTCCAGCAGCGCCGCATGATCGTGAGCGCTTCGTCGGTGCGCCGGCCGCGCTCCTTGAACGGCACGCCGGCGGCGAGGAACTCGCGCTCCTGCTCGACGCCGATGCCGAACGCCGGCAGCATGCGGCCGCCTGAGAGGTAGTCGATCATCGCGATTTCGCGCGCGGCAGTGACGGGGTTGCGAAACGGCGTGATGAAGACGCTCGGTCCAAACTTCAGCCGGCGAGTGCGTGCCGCAACCGCGGCAAGCGTGGTCATGGGCTCGGGCACCGGCAGCGGCGACGACAGGCGTTCTGAGAACCAGAGGGAGTCGATCTCGGTGGTCTCGCACAGATCGACGAGGCGCCAGAGGAACGCCGCGCCGTCAGGTCCCGGCGGCCACGGTCCGGGCATCACACCGATCCGATACTTGATCTGCATTGCGCGCACTCTACCACCTTTGTAGAATGAACCGCGGTTCAGTCACGGCATGCGCGACCCCGACAAGCCCCAGCAGATCATCGACGCAGCCGTGCGCGTGTTCGCGCGCAACGGCTTCTACAACTCGCGCGTCTCCGACATCGCGCGCGAGGCGGGCATCGCCAGCGGCACGATCTATCTGTACTTCAAGACCAAGGACGAGATCCTCGTGACGCTGTTTCGCGAAAAGATGGCGGGCTTCGTGAGCGCGCTGCGCAAGGAGATCTCCGGGGAGGCGGACGCGCCCGCCAAGCTGCGTCGGCTGGTGCGCCTGCACTTCGAGACGCTGGAGGCCCGACCCGAGCTCGCGGAGGTAGTGCAGCTCGAATTGCGTCAGGGACAGAAGTTCTTCCGCGGCGCCTGTGCGCACGAGATCTCGACGTACTTCGATCTGATCGGCTCCGTCCTCGAGGAGGGCGTCGCGGCGGGGTTGTTCCGGCCCGGGTTGCCGGTGAAGGTCGCGACGAAGATGCTTTTCGGCGCCATGGACCAGCTCACGACTTCCTGGGTGCTCGGCAAGCGCGGCTATCGCCTCGCCGACGCCGCGGAGCCGGTGGCCAACATTTTTCTCAGAGGAGTGACTCGAGATGGGATTTGAAACACTCGTGCTGGCGCGCGAGGAGTCGTATGCGATCGTCACGCTGAATCGCCCGCCGGCCAATGCGATCAGCGAAGCGCTGATCCGAGAGCTGAATGACGCGCTGAACTCGGTACGGGACGACGACAGCGTGCGCTCGGTCATCATCACGGGCGCGGGGGACAAGATCTTCTGCGGCGGGGCCGATCTCGGCTCGGCCTTCTCGGGTGGGGACGTCGAGGCGTTCATTCGCTTCGGCAACAGCGTGATGCGCAAGATCGAGCGCTTTCCAAAGCCGGTCATCGCGGCGATCAATGGCCACGCCATGGGCGGCGGCATGGAGATCTCGATGGCCTGCCACTTCCGTCTGATGAAGGAATCGGCGCGAATGGGCCAGACCGAGTCCAATCTCGGCATCATTCCCGGCTACGGCGGGACCCAGAGGCTCCCGCGGCTCATCGGCCGCACCAAGGCGCTCGAGTTCCTCATCCTCGGCACGCAAATTCCCGCCGCGGAGTGCCTGCAGCTGCGGCTCGTCAATCGGCTGTGCAAGGACGGCGAGACGCTGAGCGACGCGAAGGCCCTCGCGAGGCAGCTCGGCAAGCGTGCGCCGCTCGCGACGGCCGCGATCATTCGGGCGGTGGACGAGGGGCTCGAAGCGCCGATGGCGAAATCGATCGACGTCGAGCTCGAGGCCTTCATGCCCACACTGCGCAGCGAGGACGCCGCCGAGGGGATCCAGGCGTTCTTCGGCAAGCGTGAGCCTCAGTTCAAGGGCAAGTAGTGGATCTCGGTATCCGCGGCAAGGTTGCCCTCGTCACCGGCGGCGCGCGGAGCCTGGGCAAGGCGGACTGTCTCGCTCTGGCCGCCGAGGGCTGCAAGCTCGCCGTCCTCGATCTCGACGCGGACGGCGCCGATCTCGTGGCCAAGCAGATCCTGGCCGACGGCGGCGCCGCGCGCGGCTACGGCTGCGACATCCGCGACACCGCGCAGGTGACGGAGGCGCTGACCGTGATCGAGCGCGACCTCGGACCCGTCGACATCTGCGTCAACAACGCCGGACTCATTTATACCGTCGGGCAGCTCAAGGACATGCGCGACGAGGACTGGGAGCTGAATCTGGCCGTGAACGTCACCGGCACGTTCAAGGTCACGCGCGCCGTATTCCCGGGGATGCGCGAACGACGCTGGGGGCGCATCGTGTGCATGGCGTCGATCGCGGGGCTGATGGGGGGCTTCGGCCAGACCGCGTACGCGACATCGAAGATCGGCGTGATCGGCTTCGCGAAATCCGTGGCGCTCGAGGGGGCGCGCTACAACGTCACGTGCAATGCAATCGCGCCCGGCATCATCGCGCCGAACGCGTCGCTGTCGCCGCTCTACGAGAGGATGGTCAAGCGGGTGGCGATGCAGAAGGAAGGCGAACCGGAGGACGTCGCCGCCGCGGTGACGTTTCTGTGCTCCGAGCGGGCACGCTACATCACGGGCGCTGTGCTCACCGTGACGGGAGGAATGGACCTCTTTACGTTCTAATTCGGCTCACGCAACATTTGCCCGACCGTCGGGCGGCGGAGCCCTGCGGTCACGTAACGTAAGGATTGCCCGACCGTCGGGCGGCGGAGCCCTGCGAAGCCGTCCCGACGGCGAATACAAAGGAGGAGACGCAATGCCGACAGTACAGGAGACGTTCGCCGCGATGGGTAGCCGATTCCGTCCTGACAAGGCGTCGGGGACGAACGCCACCATTCAGTACGACGTCACGGGCGACGGCGGAGGCACCTGGAGCGCCGCGATCAAGGACGGCACCTGCACGGTGACGCCGGGGCCCGCGGCGAATCCCAACCTCACGCTGTCGATCGGCGCGCAGGATTGGCTTGACATGCTGTCGGGCAAGCAGTCGGGACAGATGCTGTTCATGTCCGGCAAGCTCAAGGTCAAGGGAGACATGGGCCTCGCGATGAAGCTCGGCTCGATGTTCTCGATGTGAGCGCCGTCGTCGCGGACGTCGACCGACGTGCCGTCGCCGCGGCGTACGGCTCGCGCTACGACGCGCTGATCGCCGGCCTCTGCGTGCTGTTCCAGGGCGGCGCCTATCTCGACGTGTGGGCGCACGTCCACCGGCCCGAGCTCGAGACCTTCTTCACGCCGTGGCACGCGGTCCTCTATTCGGGCTTTTTCGCCGTGGCTGTTGCGACGGCAGCACCGCTCTTGCTTCGACGTCGCGGATCCGCCACGTCGTGGGCCTCGGCCCTGCCGGCCGGCTACGATTGGAGTCTCATCGGCGTTCTCGTGTTTCTGCTCGGCGGCGTCCTCGACATGCTGTGGCATGTCGTGTTCGGAATCGAGGCTGACGTCGAAGCGCTGCTGTCCCCGAGCCATCTCGTCCTGGCCATCGGCTCCACGCTCATCCTCACCGGCCCACTGCGCGCGGCATGGCGTCGCGTCGACCGCGACGCGTCGTGGCCGGCCGTGCTGTCGCTGGGCTTCCTGCTCTCGTCGTTCTCGTTCTGGACGCAATACGCCCACCACTTCGGGCGGCCGTGGCCGGCCGCCGGAAATCAGCCGACGGACGCCGTCTTCGCCGCGGTGGCGCCGGATCCGCTGTTTCGGAACGCTCCAATCCAAAATCTTTACGTCGCGCACGCGCTCGGGGTTGCCGGAATACTCCTGCAGTCGGCGTTCATCTCGGGCATCGTGCTGCTGGCGCTTCGTCGCTGGGGACCGCGTCTGCCATACGGCGCGTTTGCGGTGATCTTTGGCCTCAACGGGCTGCTGGTCGCTGCCGCGCGCGATCAGCTCACGCTCGTGCCGGGCGCTATCGCGGCCGGCCTCGCGGCCGATTCGCTCGTTCGGGCGCTCGCGCCGTCGGTGGAGCGGGCCGCCCAGCTACGTCTCGCGGCGTTCGCGATCCCGGCCGGCTACTTCGCGCTCTACTTTGTCGGTATCGCCGTCACGCGCGGAGTGTGGTGGTCGACGCCGTTGTGGTCCGGGATGATTCTCTTGGCCGGAGCCGTCGGCTGGCTGGCGTCGTGGCTGGTGGTTCCGCCGCCGATTCCCGACAACCCGCGCCGGTGACGCAGCGCAATATGTCAATGCCGCTCGGCGTCATTCGGTGTCATACTAGGACTAAGCGCTATCTCATTTCGGAGGCGATCGGATGGCCCTGGAGCGTTTCGCAGACGTGGTCGAGCGATTCACGCACGGCTACAGCAATGGGCACCTTCTCGAACCGCAGCTGCAGACGGTGAACGAGTGGCAGCAGGAGCTCGACCGCGCCGTTCGGCGCGCCGAGAACCTGCAGCGGATGGTCGCGAACCCGCAAGAACCGAAGGTCGGTCAGACGCCGCGCACAGAGATTTACAAGAAGAACAAGTCGCGCCTGTATCGGTACGAGTCCAGGCGCACGCACAAGACGCCGCTGCTGTTCGTGCCGAACCTCGGCATCAGTCGGCCGTACATCTTCGATCTGATGCCAGGCGGCTCGTTCGTCGAGCACATGACGCGCGAGGGGTTCGACTTCTACATGCTCGATTGGGGCGTCTTCGGCCCGGAGGACAACGATCTCTCGTTCGAGCACTGCGTGACGAAGATCTTGCCGCGCATGGCAAATCAGGTGCTCGAGTCGTCTGGGGCGGAGTCGCTGTCGGTGCTCGGGTATTGCATGGGTGCCCCGCTCTCGGCGTCGTTCATCGCGGCCTATCCCGAGACGCCTGTGAAGAACTTCATCGACATGGCCGGGCCGATCGATTTTTCGAAGATCGGGCTGTTCGGACTGTGGCTGGACGAGAAATACTTCAATGTCGACCGCTTCGTCGACACGCTCGGCAGCGTGCCAGCGGACATGGTCAAGGCGGGGTTCAAGCTACTGAAGCCGACCATGGACCTGTCGACCAATCTCAATCTGTGGTGGAACCTGTGGAACGACAAGTACGTCGAGGGATTCAACGCGCTGAACCGCTGGGCGAACGAATACGTCGCGTTTCCCGGCGAGTTCTTCCGTCAGTGGGTCGGCGACTTCTACCAGCAGAACAAGCTGTTCAAAGGTGAAGCGGTCTTCGGCGGACGGCCCGCGCGGCTGTCGAGCATCTCGTGCCCCGTGTTCGTCGTCGGCGCGAAGGAGGACTACATCGCGCCGCCCGCGTGCGTGCGCGCGCTCATTGACGCCGTCTCGAGCCGCGACAAGGATTACATCGAGCTGCCGGGCGGCCATATCTCGCTGATCGCGGGACGGGGGGCGTCGCTCCACTGCTGGCCGAAGGTGTCGAGCTGGCTGGCGCCCCGCTCGTAGGAGGCAATGATGGCTGACGCGACGAAGCTGAATCCGATGTTCGAGCTGTGGCGCAAGCAGTTCGAGGAATCGGCCGCCGCGTGGACGCGTCTGATGGGGCAAGCGCCCCCGCCGCCCACGGATCCGACCGCATTCTGGCGCCCCGTGCTCAACCAGGGGCTGGAGCAGTGGGCGCGCCTGTTCGCGCAGACACCGATCACGCCGGATCTCGCCACGCAGTGGAAGCAGTTCATGGATCAATGGATCGAGGCCTGGTCGAAGGCCCTCGGGCAGGCCATGAACACCGAGGCGTACGCGCAGATGATGGGCAAGTATCTCGATCAGTGGCTGGTGGCGAATGCGCCGGTGAAGCGCGCGGCCGACCAGCAGATCGATCACGCGCTGCAGGTCCTCAATCTCGCCTCGCGGACCCAGCTGACCGCGGTGGCCAAGCAGATCGTGGAGCTGGAGGAGCGGCTCGAGCGCATGGAAGACGTGCTGGGGGCGATCCTCCGACGCGTCGATCACAAGGAGCCGAAATGATCGGCAAGACGATCGCAGACCTGGCGCCGGGCGATCACGCGGAGCTGACGCGCGTGGTCGATGACGGCGACATCGCGGCCTTCGTAGACGCCGTCGGCGACTACAATCCGGTCCACAGCGACCGTGCCTATGCCGCCACGACGCCGTTCAAGGCGCCCATCGCGCCCGGAATCTTCACCGCGGGCCTCATCTCGGCCGTCATCGGCACGCAGCTCCCTGGACCGGGCGCGATCTATCTGTCGCAGTCGCTCAAGTTCGTGAAGCCGGTGAAGAGCGGCGATCGTATCACCGCGCGCGCCGAGGTTATCGAGGTCATCCGCGACCGCAATCGGATTCGCCTGCAGACCGTGTGCGTGAACCAGAACGGCGAAGAAGTGCTCTCGGGTGAGGCGTGGGTGATGCCGTCGAAGACGCGCGTCGTCTATGAGCCGAAGCCGCGCGCCGCGGCCGCCGGTCTCACGGCGCTGGCGCTTCAACCGTGGGCCTGGGCCGCGCAGGCAGCGTCGCTGTGGGGCGCTTGGTCGCTCGCCGTTCTCACCCACGGCATGCCTCGTCGCGCGTAGAGACGTCGCCGCGCCGGGCGTGATGGACGCCGGCCGTCTGCGGCGCCGGCGTTACATCAACAGCCCGCCGTTGATCGAAAGCTCCGACCCCGTGATGTAGTCGCCATCAGCGGAGCAGATGTAGACCACGGACCGCGCGACCTCGTCGGCGCGACCGAAGCGCTTGAGCGGGATCTGATCGAGCAGTTTCTGCCGGACCTTCTCTGGAATGCCTTCCACCATCTCTGTCTCGATGAAGCCGGGCGCCACCGCGTTGACCGTGACGCCTTTGCCGGCGAGCTCCTTGGCGAGCGACTTGGTGAACGCCGCGACGCCGGCTTTCGAGGCGGCATAGTTGGCCTGGCCGAAGTTGCCGATCTGACCGATCACGGACGTGATGTTCACGACGCGGCCGTAGTTCTGCTTGAGCATGCCGTCGATGAACACCTTCGTGCAGTTGAAGACGCCGTCGAGGTTGATGGCGAGCACCTTGCGCCACGACGCGTGGTCCATCTTGACGAAGCTCTTGTCGGAGTTGATGCCGGCGTTGTTCACCAGGATGTCGAGGCGACCGAACTCACGCAACACTTCCTGCGCCATGCGGAACGTGTCGGGATAGTCGCCGACGTCGGCCTGCGCGAGAATCGCGCGCCGCCCCATCTTCTTGATGTTCTCCACCACGTCGCGCGCGGGCCCTTCGCTCGAGACGTAGTTGACGGCGACGTCGGCGCCCTCCTCGCCGAGCGCCAGCGCGATCGCGCGTCCGATTCCGCGAGAGCCTCCGGTGACGAGCGCGGTGCGACCCTTCAGCCTCATTGCGGGCAGCCTCCTCCGACCAAAATGCAGAGCGACAGTCTAGCACCGCCGCTGCTTGAGAGCATTGACGCGCGGTGTTAACATCGCGCCAAACCCATGGCGTACGTCATCAAGCGGTATTCCAATCGCAAGCTCTACGACACGCAAGAGAGCCGCTACGTCACCCTCGAGGAGATCGAAGAGATGATTCGCGCCGGCCGCGAGATCTCCGTGGTCGACGCGGCGAGCGGCGAGGATCTCACCTCGGTGACGCTCACGCAGATCATCCTCGAGAACGAGCGCAATCACCGCGCGAACCTGCCGTCGGCGTTTCTGCATCAGCTCATCAAGCACGGTGAGGCGTGGCATGAGTTCGTCCAGCGCACGATGCGCTCGAGCCTCGAAGGCTTCGCGTCGAGTCAGCGCGACATGGAACGCGTGTTCCGCGAGTGGTCCTCACGCGCGGGGTGGGGGACGCCGGCGACGGGCGGCGCAGGAACGACCGAGCCGACGAAGCGGGACGGGGCGACGGATGCCGATGCTGACAAGCTTCGGGAGGAGGTGTCGGCCCTGCGCGACCGTCTCCGCTCGCTCGAAGAGCGGCTCCAGAAGCGCAAGGCCGACGGCAAGTAGTTAGGCGCCGCGCCGCTTAGGCGGCGTACACCTCTTTCATCTTCGACACCACGCTCGTAAACGTCTCCTGGATGCCTTTGCCGGCCTGCTCCGCTGTCGTCGACAATCGCTCTGCCGACTTCGTCACCGCCTGCGCGTGACCTTCGAGGAGCCGAAACGCCTTCTGGGCATTGTCGACCGTCTCGCTCAACGCGCGGTGGTACCAGAGCATGGGATCCTTCGGCGCTTCCTGCCACACGGCCTGCCAGCGTAGGCTCTGCGCCTGCGCGTCGCTCAGCGCCTGGACCATGCTCTGCGCGATCTCACCGTAGAGGCGCACACTCTCCTTGGCGGTGACGGCGGAGAGCTCCGCGAGCTCGCGCATCACGCGCTGGTTGGCATCCGCCCACACGCTGAGGGTCTCGACCGCCTTGCCGGCGTTCTGAGAGAACGCTTCATGGGCCTTCTTCGTGTTGCCGTCCATCTTCAATGCTCCTTTCGCCTTCTGCCGTCCATGCCGTTCCTGTTCATCGGAGCCGTTGGAGCGGGCCTTAGTTCATGATTCGCAACGTCTTCGAACCGAGCGTAACGCAGCGCGTTAGACCAGGTCAAGCGATTTTTCGCGTCGCGTCATGCACGGAATGATACTGTCGGGCAACCCTCCGTAAATGAAGGGATAACGCATGAGTGACTCCCTCGCAACGATGTTCTGGAATCGGGTGGACAAGAGCGCCGATCGGCCCGCCCAGATGTCGAAGCGCCACGGGGCCTGGACGACACTCACATGGCGGGAAGTCGGCGAGGCCGTCCGCGAGCTTGCGCTTGGGCTCCTCGCGCTGGGCCGCCAGCCGGGCGACACGATCGCGCTACTGTCGACGAGCCGCGCGGAGTGGGTTCAGGCAGACTTTGCGATCTTCAGTGCCGGCTGCATCACAGTTCCTGTGTATCCGACCTATCCGCCCGATCTCATCGCGTACGTCATCAACGACTCGGGGGCGCGCACGATCATCGTCGAAGACCCTGGCCAGCTCGCCAAAGTTCTCGAGGCGCGCGAGAAAACGCCGGGGCTGCAACAGATCATCGTGATGACCGGCTACGAAGCTACCCAGCCGCCGAAGATGGTCATGACGTGGGAGATGCTACGCCGACTCGGTCGTGACAACGTCAGCCAGCACGCCGGCACGCTAGAGCAGCGGCTCGCGGCGACCAAGCCCGATGATCTCGCATCGATCGTGTACACCTCCGGCACGACGGGGCCGCCGAAGGGCGTGATGCAAACGCACGGCAATCACCTCGCCGCCCAGCGGAATTCGGAATCGGCCGCGCCGTGCGAAGAAGGCTGGGTTCATTTGCTGTTTCTTCCGCTCGCGCACTCGTTCGCGCGGCTCGAATCCTTTCTCGGCGTCTACCGCGGGCTTTGCACGGCGTTTGCCGAGAACCTCGACAAGGTGGGCGACAACCTGAAGGAAGTCCGGCCGCACTTCATCTGCAGCGTGCCCCGGGTCTTCGAGAAGGTGTACGCAAAGATCCTCTCAGGCGTCGAGGCCGGCTCGCCGGCAAAGAAGAAGATCTTTTACTGGGCCATCGGTGTCGGGCGAGAGGTCAGCCGTCACCAGCAGCGCGGCCAGCCGCTTCCAACAGGGCTCCGCCTCAAGCGAGCCATCGCGGACAAGCTCGTCTTCAGCAAGCTGCACGCTGCGCTCGGCGGTCGCCTGCAGTGGGCGATCTCGGGCGGTGCGCCGCTGTCGCGCGAGATCGCTGAGTTCTTCCACTCCGCCGGAATCCTGATCCTGGAAGGTTACGGGTTGACGGAGACGTGCCCCGCCGCGACCTTCAATCGACCCACGCGGTTCAAATTCGGCTCGGTCGGTCAGGCGCTCGACAACGTCGAGATCAAGATCGCAAGCGATGGGGAGATCCTCATTCGAGGCGCCAACGTCGCGCGTGGCTATCTCAAGCAGGCGGAGGCGACGGCCGAAGTGTTCGAGCCCTCGGGATGGTTCCACAGCGGCGACATCGGTCGACTCGACGAAGAGGGGTTCCTCTTCATTACCGACCGCAAGAAAGACCTCATCATCACGGCGGGCGGTATGAACATCGCGCCGCAGAACATCGAGAACATGCTGAAGGCCGACCCGTTCATCAGCCAGGCGATGGTCTACGGCGACCGAAAGCCCTATCCGGTTGCGCTCATCACGCTGAATGCCGATGAGCTCGGGAAGTTCGCCCGTGAGCACGGCATCATCGCCACCGATCCTGCCGTCGTCGTCAAGCACCCGGCGGTCATCGAACGCGTGGGCCGCACCGTCGAAGAGAAAAACTCACAGCTCCAGTCGTACGCGAAGATCAAGAAGTTCACGGTGCTTCCCGTCGACTTCAGCCAGGAGGGCGGCGAGCTCACGCCGACGCTGAAGGTGAAGCGCAAGATCGTTTCCAACAAGTACCTGACGATGATCGAGGAGCTGTACCGCTGACGACGCTCGCCGACAGAGTGGCCGTGGTCACGGGGGCCAGTCGCGGGCTCGGTCGCGTCATGGCGCGGGCGCTGGCAGCGGCGGGCGCCCGTGTCGCACTGGCCGGGCGCTCGAAACCGGATCTGGAGGAAACGGCGCGGCAGATCGAGGGCGAGCACGGCCACGCGCTCGTCGTGCCGACGGACGTGACCCGCTATGCGGACGTCGAGGCCCTCATGGAACGCGCCGTCCGCGAGCTCGGCGGCCTCGATGTCGTCGTCAACAACGCCGGCATCGCTCGCGTCACACCGTTCGCCGACGCCACCGCCGAAGACTGGCGCGCGATCGTCGACGTCAACCTCACCGGTGTCTTCAACAGCTGCCGCGCCGCGGCACCGCACCTGATCGCGCGGCGCGCTGGCAAAGTCATCAATCTCGCGTCTGTGCTCGGCGCTGTCGGCCTGCCTGGATATACCCTCTATGCCGCCACGAAAGGCGGAGTGATGGCGCTCACGCGCACGCTCGGCGTGGAGTGGGCGCGCCACAACATCCAGGTGAACGCGATTGCTCCCGGCTGGTTCGTCACCGACATGAACGAGCAGGCCTTCGCCGATCCGAAAATCCACGAGCGCCTGACCCGCGACGTTCCGATGCGGCGGACGGGGCGGCTCGACGAGATCGGCCCGCTCGTCGTCTTCCTCGCCTCGTCGGGGTCGGACTTCATGACCGGCCAGACCGTCTTCCTCGACGGAGGTCACTCGGCCGCCTGACATGCGTGGCTTGTGGGGCATCGTGGCGGCGATCGTCTTCGTCCTCGTCGGCGCGGGCGTGTTGATCGGCTTCGCGAGCCGACCACCGGCGCGCGTGTGGACGTTCCAGTACCAGGTCGCGGGAACCGATGAGTGGCGTGACTGGCGCATGTATCACAATCACACCGAGTGCGAGCAAGCGCGCCGCTTCATGAAAAATCTCGAGGACAGCCAGAAGCGCCGACTGGTGGTGACGCGGCACTGCGCGGAGCGCGAAAACCCGGCGCTCAAGGAAGTACCCGGACCTCCAGGCCGCCGACGGTGAGCCCCCGGGTCAGCGTCGTGATGGTCGTCCACGACGGCCTGGCGACGACCCGCGCATGCCTCGGCAGTCTGCAGATGAGCGCGGAGCCGTTTGCGCTGGTCATCGTCGACAACGGGTCCACCGACGAGACGCCGCGCTGGTTCCGCGACTTTCCATACCCGTGGCCGCTCTCGTACGTCCGTAACGAGACGAACGCGTCCGTGCTGGCGGCCTACAACCAGGGGTGGCGGTTGGCCCGGACGGAGTTCGTGTGCCTGTTGCACAACGACACGACGATGCTCGAGACGACGTGGCTCACGCGGCTTCTCGCCCCCCTGGCTTCCGATGAGATCGGGCTGAGTGGACTGTATGGCGTCAAGCGCGTACGCCGTAGCGGACGGTATGCCGGCCGCACGATCGTGCACAGCCTGGCCGAGGGCCCGACGGTCCGGCCGCCGTGGGAGGAGGTCGCCGTCGTCGACGGCGTCTGTCTCTGCGTGCGCCGCGAGACGCTCGAGACTGTCGGCGGCATCGACGAAGGCTACGGATTCTTTCATGGCTACGATCGAGACCTGTCCTTCGCCGTCCGCGAGACGGGACGCCGATGCGTGGTCGTCCACGCGCCGTTCCGACACGCCGGCGGCGGTACGCGCGCGCGCGACTTCGAGGCGCGCCCCGAGCTCGAACGGCGAGATCTCGCCCAACGCCGCGCGGCGACCGAGCGCTTCGCACAGAAGTTCGCGCATCGTCTGCCGAGTGACGTGCGGTCGATGAGCTCGCGCGTCGCCGACTGGCTCTTGCGTCGAGCAACGCGGTGAGGCGAGCGCGTCCACGTCACTGTCAGCAGGTGTGGCGGCGTTGTGGACGAGTGGGATACATTTCAACGCGATGAAGGCCGCCGTGCTGCACGGTCCGCGATCACTGAGAGTCCAGGCCGCGCCGGCGCCCGCGCCGGCCGCCGGCGAGGTGCTCGTGCGTGTGGCGATCGCGGGGCTGTGCGGCACCGACTACAGCATCTTTTCTGGGGAGCGCCCCGTCGGCTATCCACGCGTGATGGGCCACGAATTCGTCGGCCGTGTCGAAGCGGTCGGGCCCGGCGTCACGGCGCCCCGCGCCGGTGATCGGGTCGCGATCGAGCCGAATTATTCGTGCGGTGCGTGTCCGTTGTGCCGCGAGGGGAATCGCAATCTGTGTCTGAGGCGGACCGCCATCGGCATCGATGTGGACGGCTGCTTTGCCGAGCTCGTTCGCGTGCCTGCGCGGTGCTGTTGGCCGGCTCCGTCCGGTGTGGCCGACGAGGACCTCATGGTCACGGAGCCCCTCGCCGTCGTCGTTCGTGCCGTGGCGCGCGGGCAGGTGCGATCCGGCGAAGCGACCGCGGTTGTCGGCGCTGGCACCCTCGGCCTGCTCGCGGTGCAGGTGCTGCGCGCTCACGGCGCGCGTGTCCTGGCGGTCTCACGGAGCGGGCGCCGGCTGCGTCTCGCTGAGGAGCTCGGTGCCGAGGCAACGCACGCCAGCGCAGAGGGCCGAGCCCTGGACGACGTGGCGCGCGAGTTTTCACACCGCGAGGGCGTCGACTGCGTCGTTGAAACGGCCGGCACCGCACAGGCGGCGGCTGACGCATTGACGCTCGTGCGTCCCGGCGGCCGCGTCGTCCTGACGGGACTCCCGCACGATCCGACGCCCGTTCGATTCTTTTCCGTCGTGCGTCGTGAAATCTCGATCGTCGGGTCGATGATCTATCAGGACGAGTTCGCGGAGGCCATGCAGCTCGTTGCGGCGGGACGCGTGAAAACGCGACCGCTCGTCACGCATCGTTTTGCGCTCGACGAAATCGAGCGCGCGTTCGCGATGCACCGCGAGCCCGCGGCCATCAAGGTCGCGGTGACGCCCTAGGTCGCAGCTATTTCGCGGCCGCGCGCGGGCCCCGGTACGTGATGCGATAAATCGCCCCGCCGTAGTCGTCGGAGACGAGAAGCGTACCATCGGGCATGACGAGAACATCGACAGGCCGGCCTGCGATGTGGCCCGTGTCGGACAGCCAGCCCGTGGCAAACGGCTCGTAAGCCACCGCGCGATTTCCTTCCAGCCGCACGGTCGTCACCCGGTAGCCGATCGGCGTGCTTCGATTCCAGGAGCCGTGCTCGGCGATGAAGATGCGGCCACGATACTCGGGCGGAAACATGGCGCCGGTGTAGAAGCGCATGCCGAGCGCCGCGACGTGAGGGCCGAGCTCGGCGGCGGGCGGCGTGAACTCTGCGCACGGCTTGTCGCGCCCGAATTGCGGGTCGGCGGTGGCGCGTCCGTGGCAATAGGGAAAGCCGAAGTGGAGACCCGGCTTCGGCGCGTGGTTGAGCTCGTCGGGCGGCCGGTCATCGCCCAACCAGTCTCGACCATTGTCGGTGAACCACAAGTCGCGCGTTCCTGGCTGCCAGTCGAAGCCGACACTATTGCGAACGCCGCGCGCGAAAACCTCGATCGCGCTGCCGTCGGGCTTCATGCGCGTGATCGTCTGGTGCAGGGGGCCCGGAGGCAGGCACACGTTGCATGGCGCGCCCACGGGGACGTAAAGCCAGCCATCCGGCCCGAATGCGATGAACTTCCAACCATGGCCGGCGTCGGTCGGATATCGGTCGCTGACGACGACGGGCGCTGGTGGACGGTCGAGCCGCGCCTCGATGTCGTCGAATCTCAGAATTCGCGAGATTTCCGCGACATAGAGGGCGCCGTCGCGCACGGCAACGCCGTTCGGGCTCCGGAGTCCTCGGGCGACGCGGTGCGGCTTGCCGCCGCGTGGCGAGGTTGCGGCGCCTGGAATTGCGTACACGACACCTTTGTCGCGGGTCCCGACGAACAGCGTTCCGGCTGGAGACAGCGTCATCGAGCGGGCCCCCGGTACCTCGTCGGAGAAGAGCTCGATGACGAACCCGGCCGGAACCGTAACTGTGTCTGCAACCGGCCGCCCAGCGGCACCCGCCCCGGCCGCTAAGCCGAGAATTGTTATGGCGATAAGGACGGCACGAGAGCATCCCACAAGGGTATTATGGACATGAATAACAAGGACGGACCGGCCGTCCTGTAGCGGTAATGGAGGGTCTGACAATGAAGAAGTGGTGGGTTACTACACCGCTCGTAGTCGGCCTTCTTCTCCTAGCCGTGACACCCAGCTACGCGTGGCGCGGTCACCACTTCCACGGTGGGCCTCGGGTCTTCGTCGGTGTCGGAGTCGGTCCCTGGTGGGGCTACCCGTATTGGTACTATCCGCCGCCTTACTACTATGCTCCGCCGCCGACCGTCGTCATTCAGCAGCCGCCGGTGTACGTCGAGCAGCAGGGCCCCGTTGCCCCGGCTCCTCCGGTGGCGCCCGCCCCGTCCGTGCAGGCGCCGCAGTACTGGTATTACTGCCAGCCGTCCGGTGGTTATTACCCTAGCGTGCAAACGTGCACGGAGGCCTGGGTCAAAGTCCCTGCGAGGCCGCAGTGAAGCGCGCGCTCGTCGTCGTTGCGCCGCTCGCGCTGCTGCTTGGCGCCTGTGCAACCGTTCCGACGGGCCCGAGCGTGATGGTGCTGCCCGGCACGGGCAAGCCCTTCGAACAGTTCCAGGCTGACGACGCAGCGTGCCGTCAGTTCGCGCTTCAGTCGGCCGGTATGTCGACAGAGCACGCCGCGGTCGGCAGCACGGTCACCGGCGCTGCGGTGGGCACCGCAATCGGTGCTGCAGCGGGCGCTGCACTCGGCGCAGCGGCCGGCAATCCGGCGATCGGCGCTGCCGCCGGCGCCGGAGTCGGACTGCTCGGAGGCAGTGCCGTCGGCGGAAGCTATGCCAACGCCAACGTCGGCACCGTGCAGCGCCGTTACGATGCCGCCTACATGCAATGCATGTACGCCAAGGGCAACCAGATCCCCGTCTCGCGTGGCTCGGTGCCGTATACGACGCCGAGCAGGGTGTCGACCACGCCGCCGCCTCCGCCTCCTCCGGCATTGATGACACCGCCTCCGGGATCTGCGCCGCCTGCCCCCTCATTGATGACACCGCCTCCGGGATCGGCGCCGCCTCCTCCGCCAGCGGCGATGCCGCCGAATATTCCGCCGCCGCCCGCGGGCGCGCCGCCGCCTCCGCCGCCGCCTCCGGGACGCAGCTCCTAATCACACGCGCCGCGACACCCCGCGGTGATGCGGGATGTCGCGACGGTCGGTCGTGAGCGCCGCGTATAATCGCGCGCCGTGAGACTCGCCGGTAAGCACACGCTCGTCACCGGCTCGACGAAGGGAATCGGCCTCGGCATCGCACGCGCCTTCGTGCGCGAGGGTGCGCGCGTGGTGATTCATTCGCGCAACGCCGTGGAATGCGCGGCGGTCGCCGAGACGTTCGGCTCCGCCGCCGTTCCGATCGCTGCCGACCTTTCGAACGCCGACGAAGTGCGCCGGCTCGGCGACGCGGCTCTCGAGGCGATGGACGGTCGCCTCGACGTGCTCGTCAACAACGCGGGGCAGCCGCGCGTGGCGCCATCGACGGAGCTGCCCGAAGCAGATTACCGATACACGATGGATCTGAATCTGACCGCGTACGTGCTGCTCGCCCAGGCCATCGGCAAGCGAATGATCCAGAATCGTGCGGGGTCGATCATCAACGTCGGCTCGATCAACGGCAGTGTGGCGTTTCCGCAGCGGCTGGCGTACTGCGTATCGAAGGCCGGCGTCGACATGCTGACGAAGGTGCTGGCGATCGAGTGGGCGTCGCACGGCGTGCGCGTCAACTGCCTGGCCCCCGGCTACGTCGACACCCCCTTCATCCAGGGGCTGGCGTCTCGGGGCGTTCTCGATACGCGCAAGCTCGCGGCGCGCACGCCACTGGGGCGCCTGGGCACGCCCGAGGAGATCGGTGACGTCGCCGTGTTTCTCGCCGGCGAGGAGTCGTCGTTCGTCACAGGCGCGGTGATCACGGCCGACGGCGGCTGGCAGGCCTACGGGTATCTGTAGTGAGCAGCGTGGTCAGCGCGCTTTGTACTCACGCGCGGTCTTCGCGATGGCGTCGGCATCGAAGCGATTGATCTCGCCGATGAGCTCGTTCGTCATGAGATCGGCCGCCTCGACACGCTGTTTCAGCACGCCCCACTTCAGCAGGAAGTCCATGTACTCGCGCAAATTCGTCTCGTTCGTCTCCCCCCAGCGGCGCACCCCGGCGGGTTCGAGCTTGAGCTGCGGGATCCGTGCGCGCAGCACGTGCACATCCTCACGGATGGCGGTGGCTTCGTCCTTCCCGGTCGGCCGCGTGAACGGGAAGACCTCGTAGAGCATCCGGACGGCGGCCTCAGGATTGACGATGGTGAAGATCGTCCCCTTGGCGTACGCGCGCCCGAAGCCGGCCAGCTCCTTCGCGCGCGACTGGATCGTCTCCTCAAGCGCGATGAAGCCGTTAGAGGGGAACCGTTCGATTGGCCGCTTGTCGAGAATCCGGAGCTTGAGGCCGACATTCTCGATCAGTGCGTATTGGGTGTCGAACTGGCTGAGCGCATCGATTTGCTTGCTGCGCAGCAGCGCCGCGGGCTGCGCGCCTTCGCCGGCGACCACGATGTTGATGTCCGTGTCCGGATTGAGCCCGGAGGCGGCGGCCAGCGCGCGAGCGATGATGACGCCGGCCGACGCCATGTTCGTCACACCGATGGTTTTGCCTCTCAGGTCGGTGATCTTCTGGATCGGGCTGTCGGCGGGCACCGCGATCGCGTAGCCCGGCGTCTGATACGCCGTGTAAAAGTTTTTGATCCTCACGCCCTGCTGCCGCCCGATGGCCAGCGGCTCCATGCTGGGCAACGTCATGAGAAATTCGCGCGTCGCGACGAATTTCACGCAATCGGTCGAGCCCGTCAGCGGCACGACCTCGACGTCGAGCCCCTCTTGAGCGAACCAACCCATCTTCGTCGCGACGGCGAACTGGGATCCGACGCCCGCGGTCAGTGTGCGCGCGCACGTGCCGACGCGAATGCGCGTCTGGCCCGTGGCCGCCAGCGGAAATGCGAGGCTGGAAACGAACAACAAAATCAGACACAGCATGCTTACGACAGACGTGGGCACGCGGCTTGGAGCGTTCATGGCAGCCCACTCTAGGTCGTTGCCCATTGGGTTGCAACAGCGTGCAGCCATGAGGGGACTGTGGCCTCGCCTCGCATCGCTTGCGCTCGCCGCGCTGCTGGCGCTGGCTGTCGGCGGGGTCATGACCGCGCATGCGCGCACCGTCGGTGAATTCATTCGACGACGCCCGCATCGCGGCTGAGGTGATAGCCAAGCTGACCGCCGACTCGCCCTCGAACTTTTTGAACATCAACGTCAAGAGCGAGAGCGGCATCGTGACGCTCTCGGGCACGGTCGACTCTGCAGACAAGCGCGCGAGGGCGGCGCAAATCGCATCGGCGGTCAACGGGGTGAAGGGGCTCGTGAGCAATATTCAGCTCGCCAGTTCGCTGGTGGCGGAGCACCGACGCCGCCGACGGCCAACGTGCCGCCGTCGCCGATCGGAACGTCCGCGATCGACGCGACCGGCACGATTGCGTCCGTCCCAGCTCGTGCTCACCGACGGCACCGTCGTTCGCGTACCGACGTCCGCGGGCGTCCATCGTGGGTCCCAGCGTCTGGCGCTCACCCAGATCGAGCCCGGCGCGGAGGTCGTGGTTCAGCTGGCCCCCATGCCCGCGGCCTCGGCGAGCACGACGGCGCCGTCCCCGGGGCCGACGCAGACGACGCCGGTGCCGACATCACCGACGCCGCGCACGCCGTCCGCGACCACCAACGTCTTCGACGCCAGCGATGTCAGCATCGTCTGGACGCCGTCGGCGTCGGCCAACCGCTGACGTCGCGCCCATCGGTCGGGCACGCAATCACCGCGCCGTACGCGCGCGTGTGCGGTACGATACGGCCAGTTCCGCCGGCGCCAGCGGCCGGCAGGGAGGCCCCTCATGCCGTACGACCTCGTGATCAAGAACGGAACGGTGATCGATGGCTCCGGTCTGCCCGGCTTCCGCGCCGACGTCGGCGTGCGGCACGGACGCATCGTGTCGATCGGACGCATTCGTGAGCGCGGTCGCGAGACCCTGGACGCGGAAGGTCACGTGGTGACGCCGGGCTTCGTCGACGGCCACACGCACATGGACGCGCAGATCTTCTGGGATCCGCTCGGAACATCGTCTTGCTATCACGGGATCACGACCGTCGTCATGGGGAACTGCGGCTTCACGCTTGCGCCGTGTCCAGCGAAGGACAAACATCTGGTCGTCCGCAATCTGCAGCGCGCCGAAGACATCCCCCCGGAGGCCATGGAGGCGGGGATCGACTGGCGCTGGACGACCTTCCCGGAATTTCTCGACACGCTCGAGTCGCTGCCGAAAGGCATCAACTACGCCGGCTACATCGGCCACTCCGCCCTGCGCACGTACGTGATGGGCGAGCGCGCGTTCGAAAAGCAGGCGACCGAGGACGAGCTGCGAGCGATGGAGCGCGAGCTGCGCGATGCGCTGCGTGCCGGCGCCATGGGGTTCACGACCTCACGCTCGCCGAGCCACGAGACGCCCGAGCATCGGCCGGTCGCGAGCCGTGTCGCGGAGTGGAGCGAGGTGCGGCGGCTCGTCAATGCCATGGGCGAGCTGAACGCCGGCATCTTCGAGATCGCCGGTGAGAACGTCGACCGCGACGCCGACAACCCGGGGCTCAGCGACTATCACCGCCGGCTGAAAGACCTCGCCGTTGAGAGTGGCCGTCCGATCACCTTCGGCGTGTTCGGTCGCCGCGGCGCGCCGAACGTCTGGCGCAAGTACATGGCGCTGCTCGACGAGACGGCGGCCGCCGGCGGCCGCATGTTCGCGCAGGCGCACAGCCGCTCGCTCTCCGCGCTGTTGTCGTTCAAGACGCAGATGCCGTTCGATCGACTGCCGCTCTGGAAGGAGCTGCGCAAGCTTCCGATCGCCGAAAAGATCGCCCGCCTGCGCGATCCCGAGTTTAAGAAGAAGCTCGTCGAAGCGACGAACGAGACGCCGGACAAGAAGGCGCTCGGCACCGAAGCGCGACCGCAGCCGTACGAGTGGCTGTTCGTGTTCGACACCGTCGAAGGTCCGCACCGCTCCGTGGCCGAGGTGGCCGCGGAACGCGGCGTCCATCCCGCACAGGCGATGATCGACCTGGCGCTCGAGAAGGACCTCGAGCTGTTCTTCTTGATGCCGGTGGCCAACGAGGACCAGGATCATGCGCTCGAGATCATGAAGCACCCCCGCGCGTGCGTGACGTTTTCGGACTCCGGCGCGCACGTCACCCAGCTGATGGACTCGTCGCTGCAGACGCATCTGCTCGCCCACTGGGTGCGCAGGAAGCACGCGTTCAGCCTCGAGCAGGCGGTGCGGATGCTCACGCTCGTGCCCGCAACCCTGTGGGGCTTCGCCGACCGCGGACTCGTCCGGGAAGGGATGGCGGCCGACTTCGTCGTCTTCGATCCCGACACGATCGGGGCGGAGATGCCCGAGGTCGTCACGGACCTTCCGGCGGGGGCAAAGCGTCTCGTGCAGCGTTGCCGCGGCGTCGTGGCGACCGTCGTCAATGGCGAGACGATCCTGCGCGACGGTAAGCCGACCGGCGCGCGACCAGGGCAGTTGCTCCGCGGTCCACTCGCGCGGCGGGCCTGACCGGTGCTCGCGATCTGGGTGAAGGTGAAGGTCAAGCCCTCCGAGCGCGCCCGTTTCCTGGCCGCCATCGAGCAGGATGCGCTGGGCTCCGAGCGCGATGAGGCGGGCTGCTATCGCTTCAACGTCCTGCAAGACGACGCCGATCCGAACACGTATTACTTCTACGAAGTCTACAAGGACGAGGCGGCGTTAGAGGCCCATCGGGCCGCCCCGCACTACGCGAAGTGGCGCGCCGCCGCCGATACGCTCGACGGCCCCTCGCAGCCGACGCGTTGCAAGACCGTCTTCCCGAGCGACGCGAAGTACTGGCAGGGAGCCAAGAAATAGCCTCGTGACGTGGGTCACCACGGCCGCGCTGCTGATCGTCCTCGCGACGTCTGCGGGAGTCGGTCCGACGGCGCGGCCGCCCGAGCCGCCGCCGTCGCCAGGCCGCGGCAGCACGCAAGGGCAGCTGCTGGTGGCGACGCAGACTCTCGGCGATCCTCGGTTCGCGCACACCGTCGTCTACATGCTCCGGCACGACGCCACCGGCGCGCTGGGCCTCGTCGTGAATCGCCCCGTCGCCACCGTGCCGCTCGCGCGTATCCTCGAATCGCTCGGGCGCGAGCATGAAGGCGTGAGCGGCGAGCTACGTGTTCACTATGGCGGCCCCGTCGAACCCGGACGCGGATTCGTCCTGCACACGGGGGAGTGGATGACGGTGGACAGCCAGCCAGTCCAGGACGGGATCGCGGTCACGAGCGATCCGAAGGTGTTCGACGCGCTCGCGCATGGCGCCGGCCCGCGCCGCATCCTGTTCGCGGCGGGATACGCCGGCTGGGCGCCCGGCCAGCTCGAGGCAGAAATCGATGGCGGCTTCTGGATCGTGGTGACCGCCGATGAGGCGTTGATCTTCGACGACGACGCCGGCAGCAAGTGGGAGCGCGCGACCCAGCGACGCAAGCTCACCCTCTGAGGTCCTGAGCTGTTCTGCGTGCGCGCTGGCTCCCCGCAACAACGCGAACCCGGCAACGCTTGACGGCGCCCGGCAGGCGGTTCTATCGTTTCCGGCCACCAGCACCCAGCTGATCCCGTCGCCGAACGAGGAGGTCTCATCCATGACAGCTCGAGAGCTCCACGCCCGCTTGAACCACCCCGTCGTCGACGCCGATGGCCACTGGCTCGAATACCTGCCGGTGATGCGCGAGCAGTTCAGAAAGATTGCCGGCGAGGCGGCGGTGGAGGGGCTGGCCGTGGCCAGCTCGCGTATTCCGAACGCGCTGAAGATGTCGCTGCCCGAGCGTCGCCGCAAGCGCGTGGGCATGGAAGGCTTCTGGTCGTCGCCGAGTGAGAACGTGCTCGACCGCGCGACCGCGATGTTCCCACGGCTGATGTACGAGCGACTGGACGATCTCGGTATCGACGTCGCGGTCGTCTACCCGACATCGGGCCTTTCCTATCATCGGCTGCCCGACACACGGATGCGCCGCGCGATCTGCCGCGCCTACAACGTGTTCACGGCCGATCAGTTCCGCCCCTACGGCGACCGCATCATTCCAGCGGCCATCATCCCGATGTACACGCCCGAAGAGGCCATCGAGGAGCTCGAGTTCGCGGCGAAGGAGCTCGGCTTCAAGGTCATCATGGTCGGCGGGCTGATGCGCCGGCCCGTGGCGTCGGTCGCCCAGGAGCAGCCCGATGCCGCGAAGTACGCCGAGTGGTTCGACGTCATCGGGATCGACAGCGAGTACGACTACGATCCCGTGTGGCAGAAGTGCCGCGAGCTCAGGCTCGCGCCCTCCTTCCACAACGGCGCGCGGTCGATCTTGCTCAGGAATTCGCCGTCGAACTTCTGCTTCAACCACATCGGCCACTTCGCGTCCGCCGGCCACGCCGTGTGCAAGGGGCTGTTCTTCGGCGGTGTCACACGACGGTTCCCCGACCTCAATTTCGCCTTCCTCGAGGGCGGGGTGGGTTGGGCGTGCATGCTCTATGCGGACCTGGTGGGCCACTGGGAGAAGCGCAACGCGGAGGCGATCCAGTCGACGCACCCGTCGAAGCTCGATCGCGCGCGGCTGCTGGACTTCGCGCGCAAGTACGCAAAGGACGAGGTCGCGGCGGCGGTCGGTCGCGGCGACGGCCTGGATGAGACGCAGGCTCTGACCGGTGGCGTCGAGGACGTCGACGACTACTTCCGCTGCAAGATCGAGAAGAAGCAGGATCTCAAACAGCTGTTCGTGCCGCGCTTCTACTTCGGCTGCGAGGCCGACGACCCCATCAACGCCTGGGCGTTCAACGCGAAGGCGAACCCGATGGGCGCCCGACTGAACGCGATTTTCTCGTCCGACATCGGCCATTTCGACGTGCCCGACATGGCCGACGTCGTTCCTGAGGCGTATGAGCTCGTCGAGCACGGTCTCATCTCGGACCGCGACTTCAAGGACTTCATGTTCGCGAACGCCGTGAGGTTCTGGGGCGAGGTGAACCCCGAGTTCTTCGCGGGAACCGTCGTCGAAAAGCAGGCCGCCGAGGTGCTTCGCAATGGCGCTTGATCCGCAAGCGGCGAACGTTCTCGAGCTCATCGTCAAGGCGGGGCGGCCGCCGTATCATCAGCTCTCGCCCAAAGAGGCGCGCCAGCTGTTTCTCGAGACCCGTCCGGCCTCGACACCGCCCGCACCACAAATCGGCAATGTCCGCGACGTCACCGCCGAGGGGCCGCTCGGTGCGATCCCGCTGCGGGTGTACCGCCCGGCCGGCGCGAGCGATTCGCGGCCGCTGCCCGCGCTCGTGTACTTCCACGGTGGCGGCTGGGTGATCGGCGACCTCGAGACCCATGACGTGATCTGTCGCCAGCTGACGGCTGAGGCCGGCATCAGCGTCATCTCGGTCGACTACCGGCTCGCCCCGGAGCACAAGTTCCCGGCGGCCGTCGACGATGCGTGGGCGGCCACGCGCTGGGTCGCGGCGCACGCCGCCGACCTGGCTGTCGACTCCGCGAGGCTCGCCGTTGGCGGCGATAGCGCGGGCGGCAACCTGGCCGCGGTGGTCGCGCTGCTCGCACGCGATGCCGGCGGACCACGCATCGCGCTCCAGAGCCTGGTCTATCCCGTGACCGATCTCGGCAGCGAGGCTCAGTCGTACGCGGATCTGGCCGATGGCTACATGCTCACGCGCGACAGCATGCGCTGGTTCAAAGCGCAGTACCTCACCAAGGAGGCGGACGCCTCCGACTGGCGCGTGTCGCCGCTACGCGCGCCCTCGCTGGCGGGCCTGCCGCCGGCGCTCGTGATCACGGCCGGCTACGACCCGCTGCGCGACGAGGGCGAGGCCTACGCGCGCCGGCTGCGTGAGGCGGGCGTGACCGTGGACGCAGTGTGCTTCGGCGGGATGGTGCACGGCTTCGTCGGCATGGGCCGGTTGATCGAGACCGCCTTCCGCGCGGTCACACTGATCGCCGGCTCGCTGCGCTACGCTCTGCGCTGACGGCCGCGCGCGCCGCGTCTATTCGTAGTAGGCCGGCGCGTAGCGGAGACCGTCGCTCTGCGGCTTGTTGTGGTTGATCCACAGCTGCGCCTGCCGCTCGTCCATGATGCTCTGCAGCCGCTGCAGCGATGCGAGCGTTTGCTCGCGATTGACGTTCATCGACGGCACGCGCTTGTGCTCCCAGTTGTCCCGGAAGTGGAACGCGATCACCATCAGCGTCCTTTCCGGTGGCTGCGACGGGATCAGAAGTCGCGCCGCGCGGAGGCGCGATATTCGGGCGGCACGCGCGAGAGCCGATCGGTCCAGGTGGTCACACCGTTGCCGTCCGTCCAGGAGTAGACCGCGCGCTCGCCGTCGCGCGCGCCTGAGTCGGGCGCTGCTCCGCCGGGCGGCGCAGTCGGCGGATTCGGAATCCAGACCCAGGTGTACGGCACGGTGATGCCGTCGCCGCGCAGCACATAGCGTCCGGTGGGGAACACGACTTCTCGCTGGAGATCGACGTCTTGCTGCAGCTGCGGAGGCGGATATATCGGCGCTGGCGGCACCGGGTACGCCGGCGTCGGTGCGTACGCCGTGGACCCGGGATACATCACCGGAGGCGACGAGTCATAAGACGAGTCATAAAACGGCGGCGACGAGTACGCCGTCGCCGCCGAGTAAAAACCAAATGGAACGAACGGGGCGACGCCGACACGCGAGCCGAACGACCGGTGGTGAAAGCGTTGATGATTCGACGGCTGCGTGCTGCGGACACCATGACCGCGGTGCTGCGCCTCCGCCGTCACGGGAAGCGCGGCGAGGAGGACGAGCAAGAGCGCAACCGACGTCACCCGAGCTGCCGGTGCCATGGCGTCATGCTACTCCTCTGTGCGAGTCCGCGGCACAGTCATTGCGTATATCCTGTTTCTGTCTGATGCGCGTCTGCGTCTCGGCAGCTCTCGCAATCCTCGTCCTTGTGTCGGTCGGCGACAGCTTCGCCGCCGACACGACGGCCGCACCGTCCGCGTCGAGCGTGACGACCGACAGCACGCTCGCTGCGCTGAACGCGTCGATCGACTGGTACCGCAACGCGCGCGTGACGAAGCGAGCCGTGAACCGCGCGGGCGCGGTCTTCGGGACCGAGGACCAGGAGACGGCGCGCCAGGTTCTGCAGCGCGCGTTCGCCGTCGCGCGCGCCCGCGCTGCGCTGCTGAAGCAGACTCCCGCCGCGGCGCCCAAACCACCGGAACAGGAGCGTCTGTCGCAGGCGCGCGCCGGGCTCGAGGTTGCCATCAAGGCCGAAGAGGATTGGCTGCGACGGGCGCCGCCTTCCGAACGCGCCGCGACGCGTCGCCGGCTCGAGCTCGAGCGGCTGCGCTTGCAGATCATGACCCAGCTGCAGAGCTTTGGCGCGTCGGTGGCCGCCGGCACGCCGACGGACTTGTCGCAGCAAATCGATGCGTTCGAACAGTCCGTGCCCGAGCTGCGAGGCTCGGTGCCGACGACCGAGCCGGCCTCCGCCGTGGCGGCGGACACTGCCCCGCGAACGTTGGGACAGCTGAATCACCTGATCCGCCTGCGTCAGAGTCGGGTGAGCGTGGACGACCTGGCGTCGGCGACGGCATCGCTGTCGCGCTCTGTGACCACTGACCTCGGGGCGCTTCGTGACGAGCTCCGCGCGCTCGGCGGGCGTCTGTCGGGGCTCGCCGAGAACGCCAACGCAGGGTCGGCGGACAACGCCGAGAGCGAGTTTCAGGCCGGCCTGGCGCGTGCAAAGGCGCTAGGCGCCGCGCTGGTGCCGCTGCGTGAGCAGTCCTCGCTGCTCGGACGGTACCGCGAGGATCTGAAGGGTTGGACACGCGCGATCGACGCCGAGACGGCCGACGAGCTGAAGAGCCTCGGCCTCGAGGCGTTGCGGCTGGGTGTCGTCATCGGCATCGTGCTGCTCGGCGCGGTGCTGTGGCGTTACCTTACCCTGCGCTACATCACCGATATCTACCGGCGCCGGCTTCTCCTCACGATACGAAGCTTCGTCGTGTGGTGCGCGATTGCGCTCGTGATCGTCTTCCATTTCGCGAGCGAGCTGACCGCGCTCGTGACCGCGCTGGGCTTCGCGGCGGCTGGCGTCGCGTTCGCGCTCCAGAACGTGATCCTCGCGCTGGCCGGCTACTTTGCGATGCTGTCACCCAATGGCATCCGCGTCGGAGATCGGGTGAGCCTTCAGGGTCCTTACGGCTATGTCTACGGCGAGGTGGTGGAGATCGGGCTGGTGCGGATCAGGCTGAACGAGCTGGGCGGCGATCCGCCCCGTCCCACGGGACGGATCGCCGTCTTTCCGAACTCCGTCGTCTTCACCGGGACATTCATGAAGCATCTCCCGGGCGACGAGGCGGAGCCGCTCAAGCGCTCAGCATAGCCTTTGCGAGCAACCGCGCGCCTTCGTAGCACTTGTCCGGCTGCTCGTACGAGAACGCCAGACGGATGTACTCCTCGCCGCCGCCGTTGGCGTAGAACACCGGGCCAGGCGTGTACTGAACGCGCGCGGCGAGCGCGCGCTCGGCGAGGCGCGCCCGATCGGTGGCGCTCGGCAGCTTGATCCAGAGGAAGAACCCGCCCTCGGGCCGGCTGATCACGGCGTCGGTGGAGCCGAGCACCTCGTCGAGCCCGCGCAGCATCGCGTCGCGCTTGGCGCGATAGGCACCGATCAGGCGCTGCACGTGCGGCGCCAGGTTGTCCTTCAGATAGTATGTCGCCACGCGTGACATGAACGGATTGGTGCCGCCGCCGAAGAGGAACGACTGCAGCGATGGAATCATCGCCTTCGGGGCGCAAAGCCAGCCCAGCCGCACGCCCGCGCCCAGGATCTTGGACAGCGTGCCGGCACGAATCACGCGCTCCCCGCGATCGAGCGCGTACAGCGGCGGCAGCGTCTGGCCCTCGAAGCGCAGCTCGCCATACGCGTCGTCCTCCAGGATCAGCGTGTCGAACTCGTGGGCGAGCGCGATGAGCTCCTGGCGGCGACGGAGCGACTGGCTGGGACCCGCCGGATTCTGGAAGTTCACGATCGTGTAGATCAGCTTGCAGCGGCGACCGGCGGCGCGCAGGCTCTCGAGGCGCGCACGCACAGCCGCGGTGACGATACCCTCGTCGTCCACGGGCACATCCAGGACTTCGGGTCCGTGTCGGCGGATCGTGTTGAGCGACCCGGAAAACGTCGGCGCCTCGGAGATGATGGCGTCCCCGGGATCGACGAATGCGCTGAAGGCCAGCGACAGCGCCTGCCCGGACCCGTTGGCGACGACGATGTTCTCGGGCGTCGCCTTCATGTTCTCGAACAGCTGGTACTTGTGGCAAATCAGCTCGCGCAGGCCGAGGTAGCCCTGCGGGTCACCGTATGTCATCGCCGCCGCGCCTTCGGCGGCCATCATCTTCGCCGTGGCCTCGATCATCCCTTCGTAGGGGAATGAGACAGGATCGGGATAGCCGCCGCCGAACTCGTAGAGTGGGTTCATGGAGGCGCGGGGCGTGGTGAGCGGTACAGCGAAGCGGGCGCGGGTCGAGAGCAGGGATTCGAAGCCTGGTGTGGTCATGGCGGTAGGATACGCGACTTTTGCGCTCGATTAGAATACTGGCCCATGCGCATTCGGGAGGTGCAGGCCGACCATTACGTCATCCCGTTGCCGACCGCGCTGTCGGACAGCACGCACGGCACGATCCGCGGCTTCGAGCTGGTGACCGTGCGGTTGCACGATGCGGACGGCGCGATGGGCGTCGGCTACACCTATACGGTGGGCGCGGGCGGCGCCGCCGTCCGCGCGCTCATCGCGCGCGAGCTCGGCCCGCTGCTGGTCGGGCGCGACGCCGACCGGATCGAGGAGATCTGGCGCGCGATGTGGTGGGCGCTGCACTACGGTGGCCGCGGTGGCGCGGCCGCCCTCGCCATCTCGGCGGTCGACATCGCGCTGTGGGACCTGCGCGCGCGGCGACAGGCGACGCCGCTCTGGCGTGCGCTGGGCGGCTTCGATCCACGCGTGCCGTGCTACGCCGGCGGAATCGATCTCGACCTCCCGGTCGACGCGCTCCTGCGGCAGACCGACGACAACCTCGCGCGAGGATTTCGGGCGATCAAAATGAAGGTCGGGCGAGAGTCGCTCGGGCAAGACGTGGAGCGAGTACGCGCGATGCGGAGGCATCTCGGCACGGAGTTTCCGCTCATGGTCGACGCGAACATGCGTTGGAGCGTGGACGAGGCGATTCGCGCGGCGCGCGCGCTCGCCGAGTTCGATCCCGTGTGGCTGGAGGAGCCGACCGATCCCGACGACGTGCCCGGGCACGCGCGCATCGTGCGGGACGGCGGTCTGCCCATCGCCGCGGGTGAGAATCTGCATACGCTGGCCGAGTTCCGCCAGCTCATCGCCGCCGGCGGGGTGACGTTTCCGGAGCCGGACGTCACCAACTGCGGGGGCATCACGATCTTCATGAAGATCTGCCATCTCGCCGAGGCGTTCCATCTGCCGGTCACGTCGCACGGCGCGCACGACGTCACCGTGCACCTGCTTGCGGCGGCGCCGAATCGCTCCTATCTGGAGGCGCACGGCTTCGGGCTCGATCGGTTCATTGCCGAGCCGCTGCGGTTGGACGCGGGCGCCGCCGTCGCGCCCGAGCGGCCCGGACACGGCGTGGAGTTCGACTGGAAGGCGCTGGAGGCGCTTGCCGTCCGCGGCTGAGGTCAGCGCCGCCCGAGGAGGAGCAGCGACTCACGTACGGCCGCGTGGAAGAAGCGGCCGCCTCCGGCCAGGACGGCGAGCAGACTGCCGAAGAGCAACGCCGCATGAACGCTCAGCCGTCCCTGCGGTGTCCAGTACACGTCTTCGAGCAAGAGCCAGAGCGCGAACTCGTCGAGGGTGAGCGCGGCGCCGGCGCCGTAGAGCAGGGCGGTGACGCGCGAGGCCACGGGTGATGCGCCGGACGCCCCGTCACCGATCTGCGCCAGCCAGCACAGACCCACGCCGAGCAGCACGACGATGCCCCAGACGAGGTGGTGGATATGGACCGCTCCGAGACGGACGTTGCCGAACGGCCCGATGCGCAGTGCGATCGCGTGAGCGATCCCGCGCGTGATCATGAAGGTCACGAAGAAGCTCACGGAGGCCAGGAACAACCGCTCCTGACGCGGCTCAGGGAAATGACGGCGGTAGAGGCGCAGCGCGGCGGCCGGCGCGCGTAGCGAGACATGGCCGATGAGGATGGCGAGCACCGCGGCGGCCATGGCCACGATCAGGAGCGCGGTCCAGAACCAGCCTGATCCCATTCAGAGATAGGATACTGGCCATCGCCTGGAAGGAGGAATTCATGGGAGCACCACGTCTGAGCCGCCGGCAATTCGTCCTCGGCAGCGCCACCGCCCTCGCCGCCGCGACGGCGCGCCCGCGCGCCGCGCGCGCCCAGACGCGCCGCGGCCAGATCATCGCGGGCCTCTCCGAGCGGATGCTGACGCTCGATCCCGCCAACCACTACTCGATCTCGAGCACGTCGGTGCTCCGGCACGTCTACGATCCGCTGCTCGACGTGACCAACGATGACAAGTTCGTGCCTGCGCTCGCCGAGTCCTGGAAGCCGATCAACAATACGACGTGGCGGTTCGTGCTGCGCCGAGGCGTGCGCTTCCACGACGGGACGCCGTTCACCGCAGACAGCGTCGTGTTCACGCTCAAGCGCGTGCGCGACAACACCAAGCTGATCAAGTCATTCGTCTATCAGGACATCGAGGACGTCCGCAAAGACGACGACGTGACGGTGACGGTGACGACAAAACGGCCCTTCGGCTCGCTGCCCGCCCATCTGACGATGCTCGGCATGCTGCCGGCGACGGCCGGAGGCAACGAGGACGCGTTCTTCACCAAACCCGTGGGCACCGGGCCGTTCCGGTTCACGTCGTGGACGCACGGTGATCACGTCGAGCTCGAGGCCAACCCTGGTTACTGGCGCGCCTCGGTGCCGAAGGTCGACAAGCTCACGTTCCGGTTCATCCCGGAGCTCTCGACACGCGCCGCCGCGCTGCGCGCCGGCGAGATCCACGTGATCGATCGCGTGTGGCCCGACATGGTCTCGACGCTCAAGGCGACGTCCGGCATCAAGGTGCACGACGTTCCGGCCGTCGAGGCGCAGCGCTGGCATTTTCAGCTCGCGCGCGACGCCGGCAAGGATCCTCGCGTGCGCAAGGCAGTCTCGCTCGCGATCGATCGCAACACGATCATCAAGGAGCTGTTGCTGGGCTACGCGCGGCCGGTGGTGAGTCCGGTGCCGCCGGGACTCATCGGCCATACGAACCTCGGCCAGAAGCCGTACGATCCCGACCGTGCGCGCGCCATCCTCAAGCAGGCGGGGCACCAGAACCTCACGCTGGACTTCGTGCTCATGAAGGATCTCTATCCCAAGCAGCTGGAAATCGCCCAGGCGGTGGCGGCGATGCTCGGCGACGTCGGTATCAAAGTGAACATCCGAAATCTCGAGATCGCCACCGCGCGCGAGCAGCGCACCGCCGGCAACTATGATCTGTTCTTCTCTGGCTGGGCGCACATGCCGCACGACCCCGACTGGTATTTCGGTCAGTGGTTCACCAAGGCCGGCGCGGAGAAGATGACGCGATTCAACGATCCTCGCGTCGAGCAGCTGATCGCGGAAGGGCGCGTGCCCGACCCGAAGGTCCGCCAGCAGAAATACGAGGAGATCCAAAAGATCCTCTGGGAGGACGAGCCCGAGATCTGGCCGTACTACAGCGTCGCGATCTACGCAGTGAGCGACAAGCTGCGCAACTTCGAGGCGCGGCGCGACTACTACGTGCTGCTGCACGAGGTCGGTATCGCGTAGCGCGGTGCGCGCCTATCTGGTGCGGCGGCTCTGGCAGTCCGCGGTCACGCTCGTCGGCGTCTCGATCCTCGTGTTCGTGATCCTCAGAGTGATCCCCGGCGATCCGGCCAAGATGCTGCTGCCCGAGGGCGCGCCCCAGGCGGCGGTCGAGGCGCTCAATCGCCATCTCGGGCTGCGCGAGCCGCTGTGGATTCAGTATGGCCTCTTTTTACGCAGCGTCGTGCAGGGCGACTTCGGCCAGTCCTTTCAGTACCGATCACCCGCGCTCCGCGTCGTGATCGAGCGCGTGCCGGCCACGGTCCAGCTGACTCTCACGGCGATGGCGCTCACCGTGCTCGCCGGTGTTCCGCTCGGCGTCCTCGCCGCCGTACGGCAGCGCACCGGCTGGGATTACGCCAGCACCGTGCTCGCGGTGCTCGGTCAGTCGCTGCCGAACTTCTGGCTCGGCATCATGCTCGCGCTGCTGTTCGGCGTGACGCTGCGGTGGCTGCCGACCTCGGGATTCGGCGGGTGGCCGTCGCTGGTGCTGCCGAGCATCACGCTGGCGGCCTTTCCGACGGCGCTGGTTGCGCGGCTCACGCGCTCGAGCCTGATCGAGATCCTCGGACAGGAGTACATCCGCACCGGCCGCGCCAAGGGCCTCGGTGAGCCGCGCGTGGTGCTGCGCCACGCCCTGCGCAACGCGATGATACCGCTGCTGACCGTGCTCGGATTACAGATCGGCACGCTCCTGGGCGGCGCCGTCATCACAGAGTCGATCTTCGCGTGGCCCGGGATGGGCAAGCTCGTCGTGGACGCGATCTTCTTCCGGGACTTTCCCGTGGTGCAGACGATCCTGATCCTCTCGGCCACGATCTTCGTCGTGATCAATCTCCTCGTGGACGTGCTCTACACCGTGCTCGACCCGCGCATCCGTTACGGATGAGCCGCATCGCGCGACAACCGATGATCCTCGTCGGCGGGCTCATCCTCGCCGCCGTCGTCGTTGCCAGCGCGGCGGCGCCATGGCTGACGCGTGCCGACCCGCTGAAACCGTCGTTCGCCCAGCGACTCAAGCCGCCGCAGGGATTCGGCGCGGCCGCCGTGTATCCGCTCGGCACGGACAACCTGGGCCGCGACATCCTGGCGCGCGTGCTTCACGGCGGACGCCTCTCGCTCGTGCTGGCCGTGACCGCGGTGGCGCTCGCCGCCGGCATCGGTGTCGCCGTCGGGCTCTCGGCCGGACTGATCGGTGGTCGCCTCGACGACCTCGTCATGCGCCTCGCCGACGTGCAGCTCGCGTTTCCGGTCATCATGCTCGCCATCGCGATCGTCGCCGTGGTCGGCACGAGCGCGGCTGCGTTGGTGGGTGTGCTCGCGCTCTCCGGCTGGGTGCTCTACGCACGGACGGTGCGCGCCGCGGTGCTGACGATCCGTGAGACCGACTATGTCGAGGCCGCGCGTACGCTCGGCGCCGGTAATCTGCGATTGATCGCCCGTCACATTTTGCCGAACACGCTGGCACCGATCCTCGTTCTGGGCTCGAGCCAGTTCGCCACGATGGTCCTGCTCGAATCGGGGCTGTCGTTCCTCGGCCTGGGTCTTCAGCCGCCGCAGCCGTCATGGGGATTGATGCTGGCGGAGGGCCGTGACTATCTCTCCAACGCGTGGTGGCTCGCGACGGTGCCCGGCATCGCGATCTCGCTGGTGGTCCTCGGCGCCAACCTTCTCGGCGACGGTCTCCGAGATCTGCTCGATCCTCGGCTGCGCCAATGACGAAACACATCGCCGGCTCGCCGCGTCTACTGGGCGTGGATGCGCCCGTCACGACTTCGAGAACGCCATTCACCGATGGAGGATAAGACCGCATGAGGAAACGCCTGCTGTCGATCGGTGTCGCGCTGCTCCTCGGCGGCTGCGTCGTTGCCGCGCCGCCGCCTCCGCCTCCCCGCGCCGTGATCGCCACGCCGCCGCCACCGCCGCCCGCCGCTCCGGTGGAAGTCGTGCCGCCGTCGCCCGCGGTCGGTCTCGTGTGGGTGCCGGGTCACTACGCGTGGAACGGCGCGGCCTACGTGTGGCGCCCGGGCACCTGGGTCGCACCGGCGCGTCCGGGGCATGTGTGGGTGCCCGGTCACTGGCAGGCGGTCGCCGGAGGCTACGTGTGGGTAGAGGGACACTGGCGCCGATAATTCACGCCGCGAGGCAGCAAGGACCCGATTGACAGCGCCGCTCGCCTCGACGAGCATGCTCGGCGTTCATCGGAGGCCGACATGGACGGCGCCAGGCGCGGATTTCTCAAGCGAAGCATCGCGTTCCTCGCAGCACAGGGGCTGATCTCGGGCCGCGCCAAGGACGCCGACGCCGCCGAGCCGCTCGAGGTCCCGACGTGGATGAAGTCGCCGGGCGCCGGATTCAACGACTACGGCGTGCCGGCGAAATACGAGAGCAAGGTCACGCGGACCTTCGGCCGCTCGCAGCCCGGCACGACCGGCAGCGGCGCGATTCGCACGCCGCTGGAAGCGCTCGAAGGCGCCATCACGCCGAGCGGACTGCACTTCGAGCGCAGTCACAGCGGCGTGCCCGACATCGATCCCTCGAAGCACCGGCTGCTCATCCACGGCATGGTCAAGCGGCCGCTGATCTTCACCGTCGACGCGCTGCTGCGCTATCCGATGGTGTCGCGGGTGCACTTCATCGAGTGCGCAGGCAACAGCCAGCTTCTCTATCAGCCCGCGCCACCCAATCTCACCGTCGGGCAGACGCACGGCCTGGTCTCGTGTAGCGAGTGGACGGGTGTTCCGCTACGCCTGCTGCTCGGGGAAGCTGGCGTCGATCCCGCCGCTCCGTGGATTCTCGCCGAGGGCGCCGATGCGGCCGCGATGAGCCGCAGCGTTCCGATGGCGAAGGCGATGGACGACGCGATCCTCGCGCTATTTCAGAACGGCGAGCGGCTGCGGCCTGAAAATGGCTATCCCGTGCGTCTGTTCTTGCCCGGCTGGGAAGGCAACATGAGCGTGAAGTGGCTGCGCCGGATCAAGGTCGTTTCCGCGCCGGTCATGACCAAGGACGAGACCTCGCGCTACACGGATCTGCAGGGCGACGGCAAGTCACTCATGTTCACGTACCCGATGGAGGTGAAGTCCCTCATCACGCGCCCCTCGCACGGCATGACGGTGCCCGGGCCCGGCGTCTACCAGATCTCCGGCATCGCATGGTCGGGCGAGGGAGCGATCCGCCGCGTCGAGGTCACGACGGACGGCGGGCAGTCATGGGACAAGGCAACGCTCGATGCACCCGTATTGCCACGCGCGCTGACGCGCTTTCGACTGCCGTGGCGCTGGGACGGCGGTGCCGTCGTGCTCAAGTCGCGCGCTGTGGATGACGCGGGCAATGTCCAGCCCGAGCGCGCGAAGTTCATCGCGGAGCACGGCAACAACGCGATCTTTCACTGCAACGCGATCCAGGCTTGGAGCGTTGCACCCAGCGGCGAGGTCAAGCATGTCTACGCGTGATCTCGTCTGCTCGGCCGTCGCGCTCGTCGTTGCCGGGTGCGCCGCCGGCGCGCGCATAAGCGACAGCACTCGCATGGGGACGCCGAATCTCGGCCGCCCCGCCACACAAGCCGAGATCGCGACGTGGGATATCAGCGTCGGGCCTGACGGCGTCGGGTTGCCGCCGGGCGGCGGCACCGCGGCCAAGGGCGCCGCCGTGTACGAGCAAAAATGTCAGGCGTGCCACGGCGCGAAGGGCGCAGGCCAGCCGAACGATCGCCTGGTCGGCGGCCAGGGCACGCTTGCCAGCAAGACGCCGGTGCGCACGGTCGGCAGCTACTGGCCGTATGCCACGACCGTCTTCGACTACGTCCGCCGCGCGATGCCGTACATCCAGCCCCAGTCGCTCAGCAACGACGACGTCTACGCGCTGACCGCGTACCTGCTCTATCTCAACGGCATCATCCGCGAGCAGGACGAGATAAACGCGCAGACGCTGCCGAAGGTCGCGATGCCCAACCGGGACAACTTCATCGTCGTGTATCCACGCAGAGCACCGTAGCTCCTGTCAGGAGGCACACATGATCGCGCCCATGGTCCTCATCGCGCTGCTCTTGCTCGCGGTCTCGCCCGCCTTGGCCGCCGATCCCGAGATCGACCGGCTGCTGCGCAGCCCGGTCGGCAAGGACTGGGTCACCAATGGCGGCAACCTCACCAACCAGCGGTACTCGACGCTCAAGCAGATCGATACCACCAACGTCGGCCAGCTCAAGGGCGTGTGGATGACGCGTCTGAAGGGCTCGGGCGTCGGCGGCAAGTATTCGTTCGAGGCCTCGCCCCTCGTGAAGGACGGGATCATGTACGTGATCACCGGCAACGACGACGTCTTCGCGCTGAACGCGAAGACCGGCGAGATCCTCTGGGAATACTGGTCGGGCATCGATCAGAAGATCTCCACGGTATGCTGCGGCTGGGTCAATCGTGGGCTCGCGATGGGCGAGGGCCTGCTCTTCTTCGGACAGCTCGACGCGCAGGTCGTTGCCCTCGACATGAAGACCGGCAAGGTCAAGTGGAAGATGCCCATCGAGCGGTGGGAGAACGGCTACACGATCACGAGCGCGCCGCTCTATTACGACGGACTGGTGTACAGCGGTATCTCGGGCGGCGAGTTCGGCGTGCGCGGGCGGCTCACCGCGCTTGACGCCAAGACCGGTGAGATCAAGTGGCGCTGGTACACGCTGCCGGGACCGGGCGAGTTCGGGAGCGACACGTGGCCGCCCGGCACCGACCACTCGATGCGCGGCGGCGCCACGATCTGGAACACACCCGCGCTCGATCCCGAGCTGGGCCTCGTGTACTTCGCCACCGGCAACTGCGGCCCGGACTACGACGGCTCGATGCGCGAGGGCGACAACCTCTTCTGCGCGTCGATGGTCGCGCTCAAGGCGAAGACCGGCGACTACGTCTGGCACTTCCAGCAGGTGCATCACGACATCTGGGACTACGACGCGGCGAGCCCGGTCGTGCTGTTCGATACGGTGATCGATGGCAAGCCGCGCAAGGGCATTGCCGAAGCCGGACGTACCGGTTGGGTCTACATCCTCGACCGCGCCGACGGCAAGCCGCTGATCGGCATCGAGGAGCGGCCGGTGCCGCAGGAGCCGCGGCAGAAAACGGCGAAGACGCAACCGTACCCGAAGGGCGACGCGACCGTCCCGCAATGCGGCGAGCCGATGCCGGGATTCCCCAAGGCTGGATGCATCTTCGATCCATTCTGGGAAACGCCGGTCATGATCCAGCCGTCGGGACTCGGCGGCACCAACTGGTCGCCGGTGCCGTACAGCCCGGACACCGGCTACTTCTACGTGCCCGGCACCATCCGCGCCGGCTCCTTCGCGCGATTCGGGGACACGTTCAAAACCGGTCAGCGCTACGTCGGCGGCACGCAGGCGGCGCCGATCGGGACGCCGATGAGCGGGACGTTCACCGCGATCGACAGCCGAACGAACACGATCGCGTGGCAGCACAAGACGCCGTACCGCCTCGGCGGGGGCGGCGGCTCGACCGTCACCGCCGGCGGTCTCGTGTTCCGTGGAGATCCCGACGGCAGCTTCCTTGCGCTCGACGCGAAGACCGGCAAGGAGCTTTGGAGATTTCAGACCGGCTTCGGCGCGGACGCGCCGCCCGTGATCTACGAGGTCGACGGCGAGCAGTTCGTGGTCATCGCCACGGGCGGCAACCAGCTGCAGGGCAGTGCGTACGGCGACGCCGTGTGGGCGTTCTCCCTCAAAGGCCAGCTGGGCCCACTGTGGCCGCCACCGCCGCCGGCGACGGTGGCTGGACCGATCGGCCCGATCGCGACCGGCGTCGACACGATCCGGATGGGCGGCAACAACGTCGAGTACAGCTTCGTGCCGTCGCGCGTTCGCGTTGCGAAGGGCACCACGCTCAACTTCACGAACGTCGGTGACCTGCCTCACGGCGCGACCGCGTGGCAGGGCGGCGGCGACTGGGATACGGGCGTGCTCCCCAAGGGCCAGGCGAAGTCGATCACGTTCACCAAGCCCGGCGTTTACTACTACATCTGCACGCCGCACCCGTGGATGTACGGGCAGGTCATCGTGGAGTGAGCGCACGATGCGCGTGATGCGCGCGGCGCTCGTCGCCGCCGCATCCGCGCTCGCGTGTGGCGAGGCCGCGGCAGCGGAGCTGTCGCCGCTGCCGACGGCCTCGCTGCAGCCGATCGTCACGACCTCCGAGCTCGTCGTCGGCCGCAATCGATTCGCGTTCGCACTCTTGAAGGACGGCAGCGTGCTCTCCGTGCGGCGCGTGGCCGTTCGCCTGTACGACATCAGCGGCGACGACGCGGAGCTCGTGTCCGTGACACCGGCGCTATACCACCCGCTCGAAGTGATCGAGGGCGGTCGGCACGTGCACGTGCATCCCGACGGCACGCGGCATCTGCACGACAGCGCCACGGATGTCCGAGGCATCTACGTCGCCTACGTGGCGCTGCCGCGGGCCGGACCGTGGGGCATCGAGATTTCGGTCGAGCACGCGCCCGGCGTGGTAGAGACGGCGAGGCTCAGCGTCGGTGCGCTGCCACCATCACGCGCGCCGCTGCCCGGCACGGCGGCGCCGCGCAGCCGCAATCTGGTGGCGAGCGACGTGAGCGACCTTCGGCTGATCGATTCGAGTGAGCCGCCGGATCCGCGGCTACATCAGACGCGAATCGTGGACGCGATCCGTCAGGGTCGCCCGCAGGCGATCGTGTTCGCGACGCCGAAATACTGCACCAGCCGCGTGTGCGGACCGGTGCTCGACGTCGTCCGCACGCTCATTCCCACCTGGGGCGATCGCGTGGCCTTCGTGCACGAGGAGGTCTGGCAGGCCGGCGGCATGCAGCGTCTGTCGCCGACGATGGAGGAGTGGAACCTCCGCTCGGAGCCGTGGATCTTCATCGTCGACGGCGACGGCGTAATCCGTGCCCGCTTCGAAGGCCTCACGACCCGCGCCGAGCTGGAGACGGCGCTGCGGGAGATGCTGCGCCGTCCGTAGGCCGCGCTACACCTGCTCGAAGGTGCCCCGCGGCTGCCCTTCCATGTTGCGGCCTTCGATGCGGATCAGCCGCGTGGGACCGTCGCGTCGTGGTGAGTGGATATCGCCCTCGTTGTACAGCTTCGCCATCCCCGGCCGCAGCGGGTACGCGCGCAGGTGACGCACCTTGCCCGGCTTACCGTCACGCGCGGGCTCCACGAGCTCCCAGTCGCTCATGACCGTCTCGCCTTCGGCCTGGCCGTAGATCGCCCAGTACTTGCCGTGATCGTGCGGCTGGCTCTCTTTGGCACCGTGGTTCACGTGGGCCAGGATGCAGAAGCCGAGTTGCGGGTCCTCGTAAAGGATCTTACGGTCGGGCACGTCATCCCCGAGGTGCTTGGCGACGAAGCTCTTGTCGCGGAGGACATCTCGCAGCAGGGCGCAGAGCTTCTCCCGACCCTGCGGCGTGTTGTCGGCGGCGAGAATGCGATGAGCGGCGGCGGCAAAGTCCTCGAGGGTGTGCGTCACGGCTGGCCTCCTTCGCGCTGGGTGGCGTCACGCTGAAGCATAACAGGTCCACGGCCGCACGGCGCTCGCGGACCTCTTGTATCTTCTACGCGAAACGTGCGGTGCCCGCACGCGACGAAACGTCGGAGCGAAAAAAACCGCAACGCTCCCGTCCTCCCGGCTAGAATCATCTCGTGTCGCGTGCGGATCAGCGGCGAGCGCTCATCACCGGTATCACCGGGCAGGACGGGTCCTATCTCGCGGAATTCCTCCTGGAGAAGGGCTACCACGTCGTCGGCATGGTGCGCCGCGCATCCACGGAGTCGTTCGAGCGCATTGCGCATCTGCGCGAGCGCATCGAGATCCGTGAAGGCGACCTGCTCGATCAGCTGTCGCTGATCACGCTGCTCCATCACGTCGACCCCCACGAGGTCTACAACCTCGCGGCGATGTCGTTCGTGCCGACCTCCTGGGAGCAGCCGATCCTCACGAGCGAAGTGACCGCGCTCGGGGCGACGCGGCTGTTGGAAGCGATCCGCGTGGTCGATCGCGGCGTCCGGTTCTATCAGGCCTCGTCGTCGGAGATGTTCGGCAAGGTTCGGGAGACGCCGCAGAACGAGCTGACGCCGTTCCATCCGCGCAGCCCGTACGGCGTCGCCAAGACCTACGCGCACTACATCACGGTCAACTATCGCGAGTCGTACGGACTGTTCGCGTGCTCGGGGATTCTGTTCAACCACGAGTCGCCGCGCCGAGGCAAGCAGTTCGTGACGCGCAAGGTCACGGACGGCGTGGCGCGCATCAAGGCCGGCCGTCTGAAGGAGCTGCGACTCGGCAACCTCGACGCCAAGCGCGACTGGGGCTATGCCGGCGACTACGTCCAGGCGATGTGGCTGATGCTGCAGCAGCCGAAGCCCGACGATTATGTCGTCGCCTCCGGAGAAACCCATTCCGTCCGCGAGCTGTGCGAGATCGCCTTCGGTCACGCAGGGCTCGATTGGGAACACCACGTGGTGGTGGATCCGGCGTACGTGCGTCCCGCGGAGGTCGACCTGCTGATCGGCGACGCAGCGAAGGCTCGCCGGACGCTCGGCTGGGCGCCGAAGCATTCGTTCCGTCAGCTCATCGAGATGATGGTGGACGCCGACGTGGCGGCCGCCGGCGGCTCCTGAGCGTCGCGCCTCCGCGCGACTAGCGAGGAACGCGCGCGTTCGTGTCCGGTGGCTTCGCGCGATCGCGCGCACGGCGCCACACCTCGGCGAGCAGGCTGATCGCGAAACCGACGCCGACGAGCACGAGCACGCCGGTCGCGTCCTGAACGTCGCGGATGCGCAGCGAATAGATCGGCGGCATCCACAGGTAGGCAAGGGCCACGGCGCCGATCAGCGTGGCGACGACGCCCGGGCCGAACCCGCCCCACCAACCCGCAAGGACGATCGCCGGATACATAAGCGCGTAGGGATGCGCGAGGCTCCATTCGGAAATCACGAGCCATCGAAGCGCAATGACGAACAGCAACAGCACGACGCTGGCCCCGTACGCGATGAGCCGGGACCTCGGTCGCATGGCTAACCTTTGGGAGGCAGGTGCTCGCGCGAGTCCGCGGTGGGCTCGGCGGAAGGATCCAGCGAAGGCTCACCCGCCATCGTCGTCGGCCGCCGATCTTCGCTCAGGTCGAAGCCGCTGGCCTCGAGACCCCAGCGCGTGACCTCGCTCACCAGATCGTCGGTGGCGCTCAGGCGCTGGCTAAACTCGCGCACGAGGGCCGTGAAGAATGCCAGGCCCGCCTGCGGATTGTGCTCGACCACACTCGTGAGCGTATCGCGATCGAGCACGAGGAGCTCGGTGTCGGTCTCCGCCTGAACGGTGGCGGATCGCTGCAGGCCGCCGAAGAGGTTCATCTCGCCGAAGAAGTCACCGGCGCCCATGCGTGTCAGAACCTTGTCCACGTTGCGTGCGACGGTCTTGGAGATGAGCAGCCGGCCCGACAGCACGAAGTACATCTCGTTACCGACCTCTCCCTCACGGAACAGCAGCTGGCCGGCCTGCAGCGCGCGCCACGTCATGCGCGAGGCGAGCGCCTCGATCTCCGAGGCGCTGAACGCGCGGAACACCTCGAGCATACGCAGCACGGCGATGGTAGCGGGCGCGGCGCTCCCCGCGCGGGAAACCGCCGGACGCGCCGCCGGCACGATCGCGAAGCCGAGCGCTTCGAGGTCGAGCGTGATCGAGCGCAGCCGGCGCTCGGTAGTCGGGGTCGTCGCCGCCGTCGATTCGCGACGGTCCATGACGACCCGCACACCCTCGAGCTCCGCGCACTGTCGCGACAACGACTCGAAGACCTCGGGGCGGTTGCGCGCCACGACGAGGACCAGCTCCATCGTTTCGATACTATCGCAGACGCGCGCCGCCCTGGGTCACCACGTCGAGGAACTTGGCGACCTCCGTGTTGATCTGCTCGACGTCGGCCGGACGGAAGCCGCCCGCGGCCATGTGTCCGGTCACCGAATCGGGATTGATCGAGACAGTGCGGACGTCCCGAATGTGGCGCGCGGCCTCGAGCGCCTCCCACTCCGGGTTCAAGAGATCCTTCACGCCGGTCATGATGAGAGTCTTGGCCTTGATCGTGCCGAGCGCCTTTGCGTAGTCCCCGTTCATACCGGGCGTGGCGCCGACGTCGTGCGTCTCGTACGCCCAGGATTGATAGATGAAGTCGTTGGGGTCGAACGCCGTGAGGACGGCGTCCTCCTGCGTCTTGAGCCACGGCAAGACGTCCAGCGGCCGCGGGAACTGTTCACGGTACCACTCGGGGCTGCGCGCGGCCGCGAAGCCGAGGACGTCGCGCCACAACCGCACGCCGTTGGCGGGGACGCTCGTGTAGTTGCCGTTGTTCCACGCGGGGTCGAGCATGATCGCCTTGCGGCTGGCGTCGACGATCAGCACGCTCCACGCCGGCGTGCGTGCCAGCGGCACGAGCGCGACGAGGCTGTCCATGAACTCGGGATGCGACACGCCCCATTGCAGCGCCTGCATGCCGCCCATCGATGGGCCGACCACAGCCACCACGTGATCGACGCCGAGCTTGTCCTTCAGCAGCCGTCGCTGCGATTCCACCATGTCGCGCATGCCGAAGCGCGGAAACTGCATACGCGGCTGCGCCTTGCTGTTGCTGGGCGACGTGGTCAAACCGTTGCCGATCGCGTCGGTGGCGACGATGAAGTACTTCGTCGTGTCGAGCGCCTTGCCGGGGCCGATGAGGAAGTCGAGGCGGTGGTGGTTCCCCGTGAGCGCCGTCACCATGAGGATCGCGTTCGACTTGGAGGCGTTGAGCGTGCCGTGGGTCACATAGGAGATAGCGAAGTCCTTGATGACCTCGCCGCTCTCGAGCTTGAGGTCGCCCATCGCGTAACTCTGATGCGGCGGATCGCCCGGCTTGTGCGCAAAGGCAGGGGACGCGGCCGCGAGCACGAGCGCAAGGGCGAGAAGGCGGGTCATCGGTGACCTCCCATATATAGGTGTGTGCCGTCGCAGTGGCGCGGATTGTAGCAGACCACGTATAGTAAACAGGTTATGCCGGATCGCGAGGTGCCGTGCGTTCTGGTCGTCGACGACGACGCACGCGTGCGGCGCTTCCTCACGACCGCGCTCGGCGCCGCCGGCCTCGCCGTGACCGCGGCGGGCACGGCGGCCGAAGGCCTTCGTCTCGCTGACGCGCATCCCGATCTGATCGTGCTCGACGTCGAGCTGCCTGATCTGTCGGGCCGCGAGGTGTGTCGGCGTCTGAAGGCCGGTCCCGACACCGCGACCATTCCCGTGCTCATGCTGTCGGGAGTCTTCACGGACGTCGTCGACCGGACTCAGGCGCTCGAAGACGGCTCCGACGCGTATCTCACCAAGCCCGTGACCGCGCGCGAGCTGGTGGCGATGGCCCGCGCGCTGCTTCGGACCGCGCGGGCGGAGCGGCGCCGTGACGAGCACGAGCGGGCTGCGGAGGCCCTTCGGCGGCGCGTGGCGCAGAGCAAGGCGATGGTCGATGTCGCGCGCTCGATCACGGGCTCGCTGGATCTGCAGGGGGTGCTCGAGCGTATCGTCGACGAGGCGTGCTTGCTGCTGGGCGCCCGGCGCGTCGGCATCGCGGTGGTGGAGGCTGCCGAGCCGGGACCGGGCATTCGGTTTCGCGCCGTGCGTGGTCTGTCGCCGATCTTCGCCGAGCGGTTGCGGCCGCTGTCGTGGCGCGACGGTACGACGCCGATGGCGATCGTGCAGCGGCGGCCCGTGTGGACGGCCGACATCCTCAACGATCCCGCCATAGAGCTCACGCCGCCGACGCGTGCCGTGATCGAGGCAGAAGGCTATCGCGCCGTGCTGTCGGTGCCGCTGCTGGCGGGGGAGCGTGCGCTCGGCGCGCTCGTGGTCTATCGCGACCTCGCTGGACCGTTTTCCGAGGACGACATCGACATCACCCAGGTCTTCGCCGCCCAGGCCGCGGTGGCGCTCGAAAACGCCGAGCTCTATCGCCGGGCCTCCGAGCGCGCAGAGAAGCTCACCACGCTCAGCGCGCTGACGCGCCTCATCACAGGGGCGGCGTCGAGCCACGAGGTGTTCGGCGCGGTGGCGCAGGCGGCGGTGCGACTGCTCGCCGCCCGGGCGAGTCAGGTGTGGGTCGATGATGCCGGCAACGGGATGCTGCGCATCGGCGGCAGCGTCTCGGTCGACCCGGCGCTCGCGGACAAGCTCGCCAAGTTCAAGATCCTCCCGCACGGCGAGGGCCTCACGGGCGTGGTGCACGCGACGCGGCGGCCGATGTTCGTGCGCGATCTGCGCGCCGAGCCGCGGTTCCTGAACCGCGCCATCATCGACGACGGCGATGTGCGCGCCTATGCGGGGATCCCGCTCGTGGCGGCCGAGGGCGCGGTGACGGGCGTGCTGTCCTTGCTGTTCGGCGAGCGCGGCGAGTTCACGGAGGAGGAAAAGGAGCTGGTGCGGCTGCTGGCGGACCAGGCCGCCATCGCGATCGTGCAGTCGGAGCTCTACGGTGAGGCCGAGCGCCGACGGCGCCAGGCCGAAGAAATGGCGGAGAATCTCGAACGGAGCCAGGCTCAGCTCGTCAAGACCGAGCGGCTGCGCGCGCTCGGCGAGATGGCGGCCGGCGTCGCCCACGACTTCAACAATCTGTTGTCCGTGATCCTCGGACGCGCGGAGCTCATGCTCCGCCGCGTGCGGGAGCCGGCGATGGTGCGCGACCTCGAAGCCGTTCGTCGCGCCGCGCAGGACGGCGCCGACACGGTGCGGCGCATCCAGGAGTTCACGCGCACACGCCGAACCCGCTCGTTCGAGCGCGTCGATCTCGGCGAGGTCGCGCGCGAAGTCGTCGAGCTGACCCGACCGCGCTGGGAGGTGGAGGCGCAGAGCCGCGGCGCGCGCTACGAATTCACGGTCGAAGGCGTGACGCCGCCGGTGGCGGGCCGTCCCGAGGAATTGCGTGAGGTGCTCACCAATCTGATCACGAACGCCGTCGACGCGATGCCGGACGGCGGCCGGTGCACGGTGCGTCTCGGCGGCGAAGCACAGTGGGCCACGGTGTCCGTGCGCGACACCGGCGTCGGCATGGTGGAGGACATGCGCCGCCGCGTATTCGAGCCATTCTTCACGTCCAAAGGTCCGCGGGGCACCGGTCTCGGACTCGCGGTGTCCTGGGGCATCGTGACGCGTCACGGCGGCACGATCGAGGTCGAGAGCACGCCGGGCGCGGGCAGCACGTTCATCGTGCGCTTGCCGGTTCCTGTCACGCTGCCCGACTCGGTCATTGGTGTGGCGGTGCCGGCGCCCGTGCACGCGGCGCGTGTGCTGATCATCGAGGACGAGCCGGAGGTGCAGGCCGTCCTCGCCGACATGCTGCGGGAGGCGGGCTACGTCGTCAGCGTGGCGCGGGACGGCAGCAATGGCCTGGAGCGGTGCGAGCAGGAGTCGATGGACCTCGTGCTGAGCGATATCTCGATGCCCGGTCTGTCCGGTTGGGACGTCGCCGCGCGGTTGCGGACGCGTTTTCCATCTATTCCCATCGGCTTCGTCACGGGCTGGGGCGATCAGCTGGATCCGGAGCGCCTCGCGCGCACGGGCGTGAGCTTCGTCATCGCCAAGCCGTTCCAGGCGCTCGACGTGCTGCGCCACGTGGCGGAAGCGCTGCGGTACCGCGACGCCTCAGCGAGCTGAGCAGCGCGGACGCGCTGCGGTACCCCGGCGCCGCAGCGAGCTGAGCAGCGTTCGCGGGCGCGTCAGCGCCGCTGGCGCTTGCGCTCGCGCAGATCGATGACGCCCGGACGGCGCCGCGGGTCGTCGCCCTTCGCGAAGATCTGCGTCTTCTGCACCTTCTGGGTCCCGGTCGTGGGCAGCGAATCGACGAACAAAATGAAGCCGGGCGCCTTGAAGTAGGCGAGTCGCTCCATGCACCACTCGAACAGGCGATCGGCCAGCGCCGCATCGGCGGTGATCCCCGGCATGACGACGACACAGGCCATGACCTCTTCTTCACGGAGCTCGTCGGGCACAGCGAGAACGGCCACCTGTGCGATGGCCTCGTGCGCCTGCAGCACCGCCTCGACCTCGGCGGCCGCGATGTTCTCGCCCGAACGGCGAATGATGTTCTTCTTGCGGTCGACGAAGCACAGCATGCCGTCCGGGTCCTGACGCACGACGTCGCCGGTGTGAAACCAGCCGTCCCGCCACGCGTCTTCCGTCGCCCGCTCGTCTTTCAGATAGCCTGAGAAGAAGGCGTGGCGCGGCCCTTCCGGTCCGCCCCAGCGCACGACCAGCTCGCCATCGGTGCCGCGCGACACCTCGCGGTCGGCGTCGTCGACGACTTTCGCTTCGAATCCGCCGAAGGGCCGGCCGAAGGCGCGCGTGTGAGTCATCCGGGGCTCGCGATTGACCATCATGACGCGACCGGTCTCGGTCATTCCCCAGCCCTCGATCAGCGGAAAGCCGAAGCGCTTCTCGAACGCATCGTGCAGCTCGGGATCGACGCCGGCGCCGAAGCCGAACTTGACGGTGTGCTGGCGTTCTTCGAGCGTGACCGGCTGGTTCAGCAGCAGAGGCGGCACGACGCCGAGATAATGGATGATCGTAGCGCGTGTCACCGCGACGTCTCTCCACCACCGGGTCGCGCTGAAGCGCTCCGGCACGATCAGGCAGTTTGCGGTCAGCATCACGCATGTGGCGGCAAAGGCCTGACAGTTCATGTGGTACAGCGGCAGCGGATTCAGGATGCGCTCGCGCCCGTGCTCGATGGCAACGAGGCCGCCGATGTCGCGATACCAGCCGCCCGAGGTCAAGTAGTAAAGGTTGGTGAGGATGCAACCCTTCGGCCGCCCGGTCGTGCCGGAGGTGTAAAGCAGGCTGCACTCGGTATCCAATCCGGGGGCGCCGCCACGCGGGGCCACGCGCGGCATCGGCAGCTTCGACGGCCAATCCTCCGCGTTCACCACCGGCAGCGGCTGAACGCGGTCCCGTGCGACGGCTTCGACGTCCGCGACACGCGCGGCGATGACGACCGCGAGGTCCGCCTCCGAGTGGTCCATCTGATAGAGCATCTCGTCGTGGCGATAGTCCGGATTGATCGGGACGATGCCGCAGCCCAGCGCGTTGAGGGCCAGGTAGTGGAAGAAGAACTCCGGTCGGTTTTCCAGCAGCAGCGCAACCCGGTGGCCGTGACCAAAACCGGCGGCTTCGTACTGCGCGCGGAGGCGCGCGACCTCGGCATGCACCTGCCCGTAGGTGAACTCGACGCCGTGTGGATGGTAGGCGCGGCTCGGCGCCGGCGGAACGCAGAGAAACGCGTTGCCCGGCGCGGTGGATGCCGTCGCGGCGAAGACGTCGTACACCGTTCTCATCGGCGGCAGATTCTAGCGCGGATGTTCGTGTGACTCGTTCGTTTTGCTACGATCGCCGCGCGAAGGAGGATGCAATGGCCGCCTACGTGATCGCCAACGTGAACGTGCACGACGCTGCGAGCTTCGAGGAGTATCGACGACAGGTGCCGGCGACGATCGCCAAGCACGGCGGCCGCTACCTCGTGCGCGGAGGGCGTGTCGAGCATATCGAGGGCGCGTGGAACCCCACGCGCCTCGTGGTCCTCGAGTTTCCGTCCATGGAGCAGGCGCGGCGCTGGTACGACTCCGAGGACTATCGCGGGCCGAGGGCGCTGCGCATGAAATCGGCCATGACCGACGTGATCTTCGTCGAAGGAGCCTAGCCGCCGGCATCGTGCTTGCGTCCCCTCGCGCTCAGGGAGGGAACCATGCGCAAGGCCGCCATCCTTACAACGACGATCCTGATAGCCCTGACGGCCATCGTCCCGAGGGCGATGGCGCAGGACAAGCAAGACCCGCAGAACAAACACAACAAGGGCGGGCTCGGCGGCGTGCTCGACACGCTCGGCAACGTACTGGGCACGGGCACACAGAAGCTCCACGGGACCGTTGTGCTCGTCGACGGACCGACGTTCGTGGTCCGCACGGACGATCGCCGCACCTATCGGGTGGACACGGCATCGATCGAACCTCAGAAGGTGAGCGGTCTGACGCCGGGCGAGACGGTGTCGGCCACCGCGCGCGGTGGCGGCCAGGCCGGCGTGCTGACGGCGACCGAGATCACGCCGGACACGAAGAGCAGCGGCAAGACGTTTCAGAGCGTCAGCGGAACGGTGCAGCAGGCGGCCCGTGATCGCGTGATGTTCAAGACCCGCGACGGCCTTGTCTTGCCGATCGACGTCGGCAGCATCAACGGCCTGCCGTATCTGGCCGCGAACCAACCGGCGACGCTCTACTACGAACAGGGTCCGAAGCAGGAAGTGGTCGGCGTCTGGATCCAGCCCGGGACTGGACAGGCTACGCAAACGCAGCCGTCGACCTCGTCGCCTGCCGCGTCGGGCGTCGCCGCGACGGCGCCGTCCAGCGATCAGACATCGCCAAGGCCCAGCGATCAGCCGTCGCCGTCCGCAAGCGTGCCGACGACGCAGTCGGTTGACGGCGTCGTCGATTCCATCGCGATGTCGGAGATCAAGATGCGTACGAGCGACGGCCGGTCGCTCACCGTCGACACGTCCGGAGTCGATCGACAGACGCTGCGCGGCGTGACGCCCGGCGACACCGTGACGATCACCGGCGCCGCTGACGCGAGCAGGGATCGGTTCGTGGCGCAATCGGTCCAGGCGCGCCGTTGACGGCGGCCGGCTCGCTGGCAAGTCACTTGCTCTTCCCTCTTTGGGCAGGAGGGAATTATGCGTTTACTCGGAACAATGACAGCAATGGTGCTACTGGTCGGCGTGGCTGGCTGCTCCGCCACGATGGACCCGGAACGTACGATGCGTGGCAGCTCGCCGTCGAACACGCTCGAGCCGTCGCGCGCGGTCGCGCAGGGTGACGTCGTCAGTGTCGATCCCACTCAGCGAGTCATCGTGCTGAGCAACGGGCAAATGTATCAGGTGCCGGCCGACTCGCTGGTGTATGTCAATGGCCAGCCCGCGGGGTGGACGACGGTCCAGCCCGGCACACGCGTTGCGATCCCGCAGGGCCAGCTCGTCGAGCTGCGTGATGGCCGCTACATGGTCGTGCAGTCACCCGGCGCCGTCGTCACGCCTGCACCGGGCACGGTGGTCACGCCCGGCACTGTCGTCGCGACCCCCGGCGTCCGTCAGACGCTGTACGGCCGCGTCACGGACGTGGATCGGAACGAGATTCGCGTGAAGACCGCGGACAGGTCGTTCGAGATCAAGATGGCCGATCCGAAGGGCGCGGGCATCCGCAAGGGTGACACCGTTCAGATCGACATGACGTTCTCACCGACGGCGGCGGTGCCCTCGGCGCTGCCGCGCTAACGCGCGCGCGTGGGGGGCGCACAGCGCCCCCCACGCGGCATCACCTCAGCGCCTGCTCGGCCTGGCGCAGACGTCGTGAGAGCGTGACGAGAATGCTTTGCGTGAGCTCCGGCGCCTCGCGCAGCAGCGTCGCGAAGTCGCGACGCTTGATCACCAGCAGTCGCATCGGCGTGTCGGCGGCCACGGTTGCGGAGCGCGGCTCGCCGTCGAGCAGGCTCATCTCGCCGAAATAGTCTCCGGGCTTCAGTCGTGCCCGCCGTCGCGCGGAGAGCTCCACGCGCGCCGAGCCATCCATGATCAGGTAGAACTCATTGCCGGGCTCGCCCTGGCGGGCCAGCACGGTGCCTGCCGGCACCTCGACGACGTCGGTGATCTTCGCGACCGCCTTGAGCTGCTTGCGCGAGCACTCTTCGAGGAGGGGAACCTCTTCGAGGCGAGCGATCTTGTCGTCCTGCGTGACGCGCGGACCGAACAACCCCGACGGCGGCAGCGACGCGCGCAGGCTCTCCGGAATCGAGCCGTCGAGGATCCGGCTGATCAGCTCCATGGCGACGACCTCCCGGAGACAAGCGTACCCCGGGAGGTCGACGAACGGCTAGGGCTGCAGGGCGTCGACGCGCTCGCGGAGGCGGCGGATCACGCTGTCGTAGGACTCCGTCTGCAGAAGCCGGGCGAACTGCGCGCGATAGCCGCCGACCATACTGGTGCCCTGCATGCGGATGTCCCACACACGCCAGCGCTCGCCATCGCGCAGCATGGCGAAGTCGAGCGGCATCCCGGTGTGCCCGTCACGGCCGACGATGCGCGCCTGCACGACGGCGCGATCACCTTCCGCCGAGTCGCCCGTCACAACGATCTTCTCTCCGTCATAACGATCGAGATTCTTGAGGTAGGCGCGGTTCAGGAGCTCGGTGAAGAGCGTGACGAATGCCTCGCGCTCGCCGTCGGCCAGGGTCTGCCAGTGCTGTCCGAGCGTGCGGCGGCCCATCTCGTTCCAATCGATCAGGTCATCGGTCAGACGACGGACGGCCTGTCGACGCGGCGCTATGCGTTCGTTGCCCTTGAAGGCAGGGTCTCCTAGAACGGCCAGCACCTGATCGATGTGGGACGTCAGCTGCTCCGCGGGCTGTCCCGCGAACGCCGGGGTACCAGAACCGAGCAGGAGGGCAACCGAGAAGCCGAACACTGCAGCGAGGGCCCAAGCGCGCGCCATAAGCGTTACCTCCTGGTACGGGGGGAAGAGCAAGGCGAGTGCCGCACTTGGATTTCAATAACTTGGCTGCCGACCGTGGGCAATCGCTTGTCCGAGGTGAGGTGTTCGCCGCAGAGGTGGCCGGGATATTTTCAGGGTCCTTTTTCAGGGTCCTAAGGTCGCGTGAACTCGGGGGCCGGAACGCTATGCCGGTTTGCCGACAACGATTGCGTTTTTGACAATTCCGATTGACGTCGTGTCCCCGTTCGGCAATGATGTTCGCTGTTTTCGATGTGATGGGCAATTAACGCGGTACCGGTCCCCGGGGCCCGATCTCTATGTCGGAGCGGATCATGTTGAGAGTCGTTCGTCTCGCTATCGTGTGCTTCTCTGTGTCGCTGGTCGCGGTCCTTCCCTCGCTCGCCTCGGCTCAAGGCACGAAGGCCGGTGTGGTGACGACCCTCGAAGGAAACGTCACGGTCACCCGGGTCACGCTCGCGCCGCAGCCGTTGAAGTTCAGAGATGACGTGTTCGTGAACGACAAGGTCGTCACCGGTGACCAATCGCTTGCCCGGATGTTGCTCGGCGGCAAAGCGGTCGTGACGGTTCGCGAGCGCTCCTCGCTGACGATCACCGAGACGCCCGGCAAGGCCACCATCGATCTGGAAGCCGGCAAGATCGCCGTCGCCGTGGCCAAGGACAAGATGCGGCCGGGTGAGTCGCTCGAGATCCGCGCCGCCAACGCGGTCGCCGGCGTACGCGGCACTGTCGTCGTCGCCGAGGTCTCGAATGCCTCAGCACAGCTCGGCGGCGGCGTCGGTCCTGTTGGCGTCTTCTGGGTCCTGAAGGGCCAGATCGAAGCGTATCTCGCGAGTCAGCCCGGCAATCTCCTGCTGGTCGGCACGCTGCAGCAATTCCGCAGCGGCAACGTCAGCAACATCCTGCCGAGCCAGATGGGGCAGATCCTCCAGGGACTCTCGACCGGCAGGGTCACGCCGACCACGGATCAGGCGCCCGAGAACGGCGCCAACGCCGGCCTCGCGCTCGCGGCCGCCTTTACCGGCGTAGCCGCGGGCGGTGGCGTCACGGTGCCGCGGGCGCCGTTGAACCTGAACGTGCCGATCCTGCCTGCGAACAGCAACATCAATCCGCCCTCGACCACGACCGCGCAGGCGCCTCCGCCTCCTCCGCCGGTGCAGCCGCCGTGTGTGAACCCTAGCGATCCATTGGCCGGGTACGGCAAATATGGTGGCTACCGCTACGGCCATCGGAGGGAGTAACGGCAGCTTCGCCGCCGAACAGCTGCGGCCGGCGCCGCGCTAGTACGACCAGGTCAGCGTGAGCGAGGAGACGTTGCGGGTGTAGGCGAAGACCGCCAGGTTCGAGTTCGCGACCGTGTTCTGATACGTGAACGCGAGCGACATTCTCGTCGCCTCGCTGAAGATCGTCGGGCCATCGAACGGCGCCTCGATCCGGACCGTGTTGTTGTACTCCTCGTCCTGCCGCCATCTGCTGCCCGGATCCAGGCTAGGCAGCAGCGTGTTCTTGTTGCCGTAGTCACGCAGGTGCACGTCGAAGTCGTACGACAGCCGAAGCAGCGGGGCTGGATTCCAGCTGGTGCGTAGCGCGGGGGGCAGGTCGAGCGTGTACTGCACGCCGGCGAGCAGCCGATTGCCGAAGTAACTGTAGTTTCGTCCGTCAGCGTCCTCCCAATCGACTTGATAG